>ERZ1048686.5-NODE-5-length-250142-cov-30.729930_pt1 | contig 250142 bp, 229 predicted proteins | sample MGYA00383099_ERZ1048686 | MGnify/ENA primary metagenome ERZ1048686 (study PRJEB29581, sample SAMEA5548369) | metagenome | biome: marine; feature: coastal; material: water | depth 25 m | study: Short-term variability in the microbial, nano- and picoplankton... | reverse complement strand
CCCGCGACCCCCGGCGTGACAGGCCGGTACTCTAACCAACTGAGCTACAACCGCCCACTGCCCACTGCGAGCCTACACCCGTCAGCGTGAGCGATGGTCTATGCAACCCTCCTCCGTACGTCAAGCGGATATAAGTATCGTCGGCAAAGTATTTACAGGGAAAAGATATTAAATCGGCTGTCTCAAAATAGTGACCTTTGCATCAGCAAAGATCTGTGTTCAAATATACATCTATTATAAATCAAATATAGAGGATTTTGCTGCTATGAAACCTATATACGCCACACTTTTTGTCGCTGGTCTAGTTCTTGGCGCTTGCGCGCAGCAGGAGGAGCCAACTCCGGTTTACATGCAACCCAACTTTGACAAAGCCGGAAACGCGAGTTGTGACGCAGGGTACGCCTTACTTACAACTGACTCTGGTTCTTTGGCGTGTGCGCCCGCAACCTAAGCCATAATCTTGATGGGGCGGCGATATACGCCGTTCCATTAAATTTCGCTGGAGAATTTGGTGGGTCGTGAGAGGCTCGAACTCCCGACATCTTCGGTGTAAACGAAGCGCTCTACCAACTGAGCTAACGACCCGTTGAACGGGGAGATAGCGTCTGTTGCGGATGCTTGCAACAGATTTTTTTTACTTATCGCATAGGTTTTTTCAAAGGACGCTCTCAGGGTAAGACAAGACCCAGACCAACAAGGAAAGTTCACGAACAAAATGCCCACGCCCATCGTTCCAAAAGGCGTAGCCTATGTTCCTTTGGCCACTGTAGTTTCGCCAGAACCGATCGTCTTTGTGCTTCAACCTCATCTTTCGATGCTAGCCTTTACTTCGGCAATAGAACCGTTGCGAATTGCCAATCAATTGACTGGCCAGATCCTGTACTCTTGGACAACAGTCTCGGAAACTGGTGAGAATGTGCGTTGCTCGAATGGAATTGAAATCGGTGTGGATGAGCCAATTGGCAAAACGCCCGCGGGCGCTCGTATCTTTGTCTGTTCAGGCGTCGAACCAGAATTAAACACCTCGCAAAAAGTTGCCGATTGGATTCGGCAACAGTGGCGCGTCGGTAGAACAGTTGGTGGATTGTGTACTGGCACCTACACTTTGGCACGCGCAGGAATACTATCTGGCCGCACGTTTACCCTACACTGGGAAAACATACACCCGTTTCGCCAGCATTTCCCCGACCTCGTTCCTGTTGAACAGTTGTATGCCATAGATGACCGAATCATGACTTGTGGCGGCGGCGCGGCCGCGACAGATTTATTCATGAAGCTAATTTACCAGCGCCACGGCCCTCAATTAGCTCAAGCAGTTCTTAATATGTGTTTGCACTCAGTTCAGCGATCTGAGACTGAACGGCAGCAGAGCTCTACGTCGGCAAGTATCGGCACCCGAAATGAGAAACTAATTAAAATTATATCTTATTTTGAAGCCCACCTCGAAGAAGACGTTGATCTAGACTCACTTACCTCCAACCTTAGCATATCCCGCCGCCAAATCGAACGGCTGTTCCGCACACACCTGAGCACTACACCACGTCGTTACCTGCAAGAGCTGCGTTTACACAGGGCACGCATTTTTTTGGCTGAAACTGATATGTCAGTGGTAGAGGTAGCCATCGCCTGTGGCTATGAGAGCGCTGGAAATTTCTCGAAACGATTTCGCGAAACCTTTGGCATATCACCCCACAAGTTTTCGGCTGGTCAGGGATAAGCCAACAGCCTCAGTTGAAACCTATCTGCGTCACTTCGTTTACTTATAATACTCTCATTACTTTGCTGACTTTTAAATGGAGCTGCGTTGGGCAGTTTTTCTTGAAAAAAGAGGCAGCTGCTTCTCTTGATTTTCAACAAAAACTAGGGACCTTCCGATCCTCTAAACCGCACCCCTTAACAGAGTAAAACCGTTTTTGTTTGGACCACACATGTTAGTCTTGATGCACAGACACCTAGAGAGACCGCCGCGATGTGAGCTCTAGCATTAGAACTGCATATCGCAAATAAAAGAAGATTCACTCGCTAATTCAGGAGTTTCCAACAGATAATGCTTGCTTGTAAATAATTAAAAACGAACGCGCCTAGTGCAAATGAAGCGCTATGGGATTGTTCTTTGCACCCGGCCCATAACAAAGCTTTTTCGTTTTATTCAGCGGGCTCATCTATAGACGCTTGCGCACTTTCCACTTTTACCTCGTCAGCGTTGGAAGCACGTTGTCTTATGCGTGCAGACAGCACTTGCCCACCAGGGATCTCTTTACTTTTTTGCACCTTGAGTTTGCCCATTGGCATCAGATTTAGGGGCCGCCCTTGACTTAAAGCTTCGCCCAACACTGCCAAAGCAGCCTCAATTGCAGGTTTAGCATACCGCTTCTTGATGCCAGACCGATCAACGACAGCTTCAACCAACTCAATTTTTTTCAACTCTGGGCCAGAAACTACTGCGATAGCCTCTGCCACAACAATCGGCTCCTTTTTGGGAATTATAGTAGCGCGTTTCTTAGAAACATTTTTACGCGCCTGCGCTGCTGGTGTTGATTTACCCGCTATGGTTAGCTTTCTGGTCTTGGTCGATTTTCTGGACGTTACCATGCTCTGCTCATTTCATTGTCTCCTAGTTTACAGGATAACGGCTCAAGTATTTTAATCCAGCCCTAGGAACAAAATATGGCGATGATTTTGAATGAAAGCACAAGATAGAGCAAAAAAAACACGCTCTGATTATTCAGAGCGTGTTATAAAAATTAAGCGACTGTAACCCGTTAGTGAGCCGTTGCTACAGATCCTTTTTCCGCCGCCATGGCCGCCGCAGCCGCCGCCTCCTCGGCGTCCTCATCCCAAGCGATGGCTTCCGGCGTACCGACAAGCGCCAACTTCAGCACCTCAGACACGTGACTTACTGGAATTATTTTTAATCCCTCCTTAACGTTATCTGGAATATCCGCGAGGTCTTTCTCGTTTTCCTCTGGAATCAGCACAGTTTTGATACCGCCCCGAAGCGCCGCCAAAAGTTTCTCTTTCAATCCACCAATGGGCATAGCATTGCCACGCAGAGAAACCTCACCAGTCATAGCAATGTCTCTGTGTACCGGGATACCTGTTAGAACTGACACGATTGATGTGACCATTGCCAACCCTGCTGATGGCCCATCTTTTGGTGTTGCACCATCAGGAACGTGAACGTGAATATCAATTTTGTCGAATTTGGTCGGCTTAACACCAATCTGTGGTGAAATTGACCGCACATATGAAGAGGCTGCGTCGATCGATTCCTTCATCACGTCCCCAAGCGTACCAGTTGTCTTCATGCGTCCCTTGCCGGGGAGTTTCAGCGCCTCAATATGTAGCAGGTCGCCACCGACGCTGGTCCACGCTAACCCAGTTACAACGCCCACCTGATCCGCTTGCTCAGCAAGTCCATACCGGAACTTTTTCACGCCCAAAAAGTCGTCAAGGTTTTCCCTTGTAACTTCGACGGTTTTCGTAGCACCTCGCACAATCTGCGTCACGGCTTTACGGGCCAATTTCGCAATTTCTCGTTCTAGGTTTCGTACTCCAGCCTCTCGCGTGTAGGTGCGGATCATCTCCTGAAGTGCTTCATCAGCCAAAGCAAACTCATTCTTTTTGAGGCCGTGATTCTTGACCTGTTTGTCAATTAAGTGCTGACGTGCAATCTCTTGCTTTTCATCCTCAGTATAGCCGGCAAGCGAGATAATTTCCATTCTGTCAAGCAGTGGACCAGGCATGTTATAGCTATTTGCCGTTGTTAGAAACATCACGTTCGACAAATCGTATTCCACTTCGAGATAGTGGTCTACGAATGTGCTATTTTGCTCCGGATCCAAGACTTCAAGCATGGCCGAAGCTGGGTCACCGCGGAAATCTTGACCCATTTTGTCAATTTCGTCCAATAGTATTAACGGGTTAGTTGTTTTCGCTTTTTTCAATGCTTGAATTATCTTACCCGGCATCGAACCAATGTAAGTCCGGCGGTGACCGCGAATTTCGCTCTCATCGCGCACACCACCAAGCGAAATACGAATGAATTCACGTCCTGTGGCACGCGCTACGGATTTTCCAAGTGAAGTTTTTCCAACACCCGGCGGTCCTACCAGGCAAAGGATTGGGCCTTTCAACTTCGAGGAACGTTGTTGAACCGCGAGGTATTCCACAATACGTTCCTTAACCTTTTCCAGCCCGTAATGGTCATCGTCTAGTATCGTCTCGGCTTTACTTAGGTCTTTCTTTACTCGGCCTTTTTTACCCCATGGAATCGACAACATCCAATCCAGGTAATTGCGCACAACTGTTGCCTCAGCACTCATCGGGCTCATATTTTTAAGCTTTTTCAATTCGGCGTCAGCTTTTTCTTTTGCTTCCTTGGACAGCTTTGTTTTGGCAATCTTATCTTCTAACTCGGCGATTTCGCCTTCGCCCTCTTCACCATCACCCAACTCCTTCTGGATGGCCTTCATCTGCTCATTTAAATAGTATTCTCGCTGCGTTTTCTCCATCTGAGTTTTGACGCGGGTTTTGATTTTTTTCTCCACCTGAAGAACGCTCATTTCGCCTTGCATCAGTCCGTAGACCTTCTCGAGCCGCTCACTAACAGACATCGTTTCCAGAAGTTCCTGCTTTTGCGCCACCTCAATGCCTAAATGCCCGGCAACTAAATCCGCTAGTTTTGACGGCTCTTCGCTCTCTGAGACCGCCGACATCGCCTCATCAGGAACGTTTTTCTTCACCTTCGCATAGCGTTCGAACTCATCCGAAACCGCGCGCAAAAGAGCCTCGATTGTCGCGGCATCACCAGGTACTTCCGACAAATATTCCGCGCTTGCCTCAAAATAATTTTCATTCTCGATGAAATCAGTGATCTGAACTCGGCGCTGGCCTTCTACTAAAACCTTGACCGTACCGTCTGGCAGTTTCAAAAGCTGCAGAACGTTTGCGAGCACTCCTGAACGGTAGATGCCCTCGGCCAATGGATCATCCTCTGAGGGATCAATTTGGCTGGACAGCAAAATCTGCTTGTTGTCTGCCATTACCTCTTCCAGCGCTCGAACAGATTTTTCGCGCCCGACGAAAAGAGGCACGATCATGTGTGGAAACACCACGATATCGCGCAGCGGCAAAACCGGATAAGACGTGTTCAGGGGTTCTTGCATACTTTTTCCTTGTTCTTAGCAAAACGACGCCGGTCCCGTCTCACAGCAACCATTTGATCGTTTCCGTTTCCTGATTTGTTAAATTGGGGATAGCGCGCACCGTTTTCAACCTGCACCCCGGTGGAAAGCACAATGCCTGCGCCCAAAGCTAGGCGCAAGAAGGCAATGGTCTATTTACGCGCTAAAATTCGCCACGTTGGGTCGGCACGATCGAGAAACTCACTCCACTTTTTCACTCAGGTTATTCTTTTGGGATGCAATCTTTGCCCAAAGGTGCGCGTTGTGAGACGCAACACGCTTAGGGGCAACGTTCTGTCGGAATTCACAATTTAGATGTTTGTTATTGGCTCGACATCGCCCTGCGCTCTAACTGCATTAAAATTCGACTCCCAGTCTTTGAAAGAGCCAGCCGTGATGGCATCGCGCATCTCCTGCATGAGGTTCTGAAAGTAAGTTAAGTTATGCCACGTCAACAGCATGCCAGAGATCATTTCGTTGGCGCGAAATACGTGATGAAGGTAAGCCCGCGAATAATTTGAACATGCTGGGCAAGAACATATTTCATCCAACGGACGCGGATCGTCTGCATGCCGCGCGTTTTTAATATTGATGACACCATAGCGCGTAAACACCTGTCCAGTCCGCCCAGAACGAGACGGTAAAACGCAGTCCATCATATCAATACCACGCTTTACTGCCCCGACGATATCGTCAGGTTTGCCCACGCCCATCAGGTATCGGGGCTTGTCCTTCGGCAGAAAATTTGGCGCATAATCCAGGCAATCAAACATCGACTGTTGCCCCTCACCAACAGCCAACCCACCCACGGCGTACCCGTCAAATTCGATGTCTTTGAGTGACTCTGCTGATTCTTCGCGAAGATCTGGCTCAAGGCCGCCTTGCATGATACCAAAAAGCGCATGACCAGGACGGTCACCAAACGCGTCACGACTGCGCTGAGCCCAACGCATTGACATCCGCATGCTTTCAGCGATCCGATCACGATCTGAAGGCAATGCCGGGCACTCATCAAAACACATTACAATATCACTGCCCAATAAGCGCTGTATTTCCATCGAGCGCTCTGGTGTAAGGGCATGCTTGGACCCGTCGATATGGCTTTTAAATGTAACCCCCTCCTCAGTGAGTTTGCGCAATCCGGCGAGCGACATCACTTGAAAGCCTCCTGAGTCCGTTAAAATCGGGCGCTTCCAGTTCATGAATTTGTGCAAACCTCCAAGCCGATGAACTCGCTCAGCCGTCGGGCGCAGCATCAGATGATACGTATTGCCTAATAGGATGTCTGCGCCCGTTGTGCGTACAGATTCTGGCATCATAGCTTTTACGGTCGCTGAAGTGCCTACTGGCATAAACGCAGGAGTGCGTATCGCACCACGCGGAGTCGAAATTGCTCCAGTGCGTGCCATACCGTCGGTAGCGTTCAAAGAAAACGAAAATTTTTCAGACATTTGCGGGCCTTCACGGGGAGATTTGACATGATTTTCCCCTGTTTAAGCTTTCAGTATCGGCTTGTAAAACACCAGTAAAAGCATCAAATAAAAACCACAGAGCGAAATCACGCCCACAGGAAGCCTAATACATGACCGAAGACATTTTGATTGAACTCCTTTCACAAAACATCGTCCTAATCCTAGGCGCCGTTTTCTTAATCGTCGTTGTGCTTAAAGGTATTCGTATCGTCCCCCAATCAGAAAAATTTGTAATCGAACGCTTTGGCCGCCTGCATGCTGTGCTTGGCCCCGGTATAAACTTCATTGTACCGTTTCTAGACGTGGCGCGTCACAAAATTTCGATTTTGGAGCGCCAACTTCCTACTGCCAGCCAAGACGCGATCACAAAAGATAATGTGTTGGTCCAGGTCGAAACTTCTGTGTTTTATCGCATCATCGAGCCAGAAAAAACTGTTTACCGAATCCGCGACGCCGACGCCGCCATCGCTACGACCGTGGCTGGTATCGTGCGAGCCGAGATTGGCAAAATGGACCTTGACGAGGTACAGGCAAACCGCGCGCAGCTCATTTCCACCATCAAAGTAGCTGTTGAAGATGCAGTGGATGACTGGGGCATTGAAGTGACCCGCGCAGAGATACTTGACGTCAATCTCGACATGGCCACCCGAGAGGCGATGCTACAACAGCTAAATGCCGAGCGCGCCAGACGTGCTCAAGTGACAGAAGCCGAAGGTGCAAAACGCGCTGTGGAGCTTAATGCCGACGCCGAGCTTTACGCTGCGGAACAAACCGCTAAGGCACGCCGTGTGCAGGCCGACGCGGAGGCGTATGCCACCGAGGTAGTCGCAAAGGCAATCCATGAAAATGGTATTGAAGCCGCACAATACCAAGTGGCCCTGAAACAAGTTGAGGCTCTGAATAGCCTCGGTGGAAGCGCAGGCAGCCAAACTGTCATCGTCCCTTCCGCCGCGCTGGAAGCTTTCGGCGACGCCTTCAAACTGCTTCAAGGACGAGGCAAATGACAGACCTCATGACCAACTGGTGGGTATGGCTTGCTTTTGCACTTCTCTTGGTAATCCTAGAGGTCCTTATCCCCGGCTGGATCTTCCTTGGTTTCGCAATCGGCGCCGCCATAACAGGTCTGCTCTTACTGGGCCCACTTCAACTCTTGTCTACGCCGATGTTACTTCTTGCATTTGCAGCCCTGTCGCTGGCTTCTTGGCTGCTTCTACGCCGGGTGTTCTCCCTTCGCACTGGACAAGTAAAAACGTTTGATCATGATATTAATGATTAAAAATGATCACCAAAGTGCATCAAAGCAAGCAAGCTGTGCTAGAAATCGTCAAGTGGCACTGATGTAATAACGATCCAGAGCCCGTGCGCCTATTTGCACAATTTCCCCCTCTAGACCTTAGATAACTTTGTCCTATATAAAAAGTCAGGAATAATTGAGGAACCGCCATGAAGCAGGCCCCCAACCAAGCGCAAGAGCCCGTAGAAGGCGCGCCTTTGATACCTCCGTCAAGCACGGATCACCCACTTTACGAACAGATCGTTGAGGCATGTCGCAGTGTATATGATCCGGAAATCCCGGTGAACATCTACGATCTTGGCCTCATTTACACGATCATTATTAATGCCGATAGCGACATCGCTGTGACTATGTCGCTTACCGCGCCCGGTTGCCCTGTTGCTGGCGAAATGCCCGGTTGGGTCCAAGAGGCCGTAGCAGGTGTAGCCGGGGTTCGAAGCATCAACGTCGAACTCGTGTGGTCGCCACCATGGGGTATGGAAATGATGTCAGATGAAGCCCGCCTAGAACTAGGGTTTATGTAGTTTTTGTATGTTTCAGGAGAAGTTTTAATGTTTGGAGGTCTTGGTAAAAAAGCCGTAACGATGACACCGGCAGCGGTTACACAAATCTCGAAACTGATGGCTGCACAGGGTCATGCGGGCCTACGCATCGGCGTCAAAAAGGGCGGTTGTGCAGGCATGGAATACACGATGGATTACGTAGATCAAGCCGATCAACACGACGAAATCGTGGAACAAAGCGGGGCTCGCGTAATAATTGCTCCCATGGCCCAAATGTTCTTATTTGGTACAGAAATCGATTACACTGTGTCGCTTCTTGAATCAGGCTTCAAATTTAACAATCCAAACGTTGCTGATGCATGCGGATGTGGTGAATCGATAAAGTTCAAAAATGTCGATGACCTTGCAAAGCAGGTTGATATTAAAATCCCGCCGATTCTTGATTGAGAAAAAATTTACCAACAAACTTGACTGTGCGCTTCACAAGTCCGAGACGGTTAAAAGACTTAACTTTGGAAAGGGGCTGAAATGCGTCGCAAACTTGCTGCTGGAAATTGGAAAATGAACGGGCTCAGTGGCGCTCTGGAGGAGCTTAAAATTCTTTCGGCCTCTCCCGCACCCGAGGAAACGGACATCTTGGTTTGCCCACCTTCAACCCTGCTGAGCCGCGCGGCCGATCTGACGAAGCGTTCCGATGTTGCTGTCGGTGGTCAAGACTGCCACCCCAACCCCTCCGGCGCCCACACTGGTGATGTCTCTGCGCAAATGCTAGCCGACGCTGGGGCGAGTGCTGTGATCATTGGGCACTCAGAGAGACGACAGGATCACAATGAAATTGACAAACAGATTCAGGAGAAAGCGCGCGCCGCCGTTGACGCAGGCTTGATAGCGATTGTTTGTGTCGGTGAAAGCCTGTCAGAACGCGAAGCAGGCGACACTTTAGATGTAATCGGAAAACAACTGTCCGGTTCTATACCCGACGGTGTCACCGGTGAAACACTTGTCGTTGCATACGAACCAATTTGGGCAATTGGCACGGGAAAGGTACCAACAATAGCGCAAATTCATGAGGTACATGATTTTGTCCGTGGTCAGCTTCTAAGCAGATTTGGACTTGAAGTCGGGGAGGGCGTGCGACTGCTTTATGGCGGATCCGTGAAACCAAATAACGCAACCGATATATTTGCGGTGGCTAATGTCGATGGAGCCCTTGTAGGCGGGGCTAGCCTTAAAGCAGCGGATTTTCGCGGCATAATCGATGCGCTTGGCGCTGCATGATCCACGTACGACAAAAATCTTTTGCAATTAGTAACTAGCGATCGGCTCGGCGCAGGTAAAAAGCTGAAGCAAGCCGTTGCGGTCAGTCTAAACCACTCAAAAGTGTTGTCTCGATCTTCTCTAAAAGCTAAATGACCTCCGGAATTTCGGAGGTCATTAAATTTGCTATCTAGCCACAAATGGTTAATTTGTGATGATCTCCGGTCCCATGAACGTATTTGGCAAAAACGTCGAAATCCAAGGAATATAGGTGACCATAATTAAGAATACGAACAAAACCGCCAAGAACGGCAGGGCTGCACGTACTACCCCCATCATTGGCATGCCAGCAACCCCCGACGTAACAAACAGGTTCAGACCAACTGGCGGCGTTATCATACCAATCTCCATATTAACTACCATGATGATCCCCAAATGGATGGGATCTATTCCAAGTTGAATGGCTATCGGAAACACAAGCGGTGCAACAATCACAAGCAAGCCCGAGGGCTCCATGAATTGCCCACCAATAAGCAGGATTACATTTACCACAATCAAGAACATTACCGGTCCAAAGCCAGCGCTCAGCATCGCGCCAGCGATATGCTGTGGCACCTGCTGTTCTGTAAGAACATGTTTTAATATAAGAGCATTCGCGATCACAAATAACAGCGTCACTGTCAGCTTGCCTGCCTCGAATAAGGTATGCTTCGTGTCTCCATGGAAAAACACTGTCACCAACGAAAGTGGTTTTCTGATGATTGATCCTTTAAATCCACCATTAGAATGCTCTGCAAGTGGGCCCATGTCCTTGTATACAAAGCTAGCAATCAAAAACGCATAGACTGCCGCCACTGCCGCTGCTTCGGTCGGCGTAAAGACCCCACCATAGATACCACCCAAAATGATCACTATTAAGAACAATCCCCATCCCGCGTCACGGCCAGCCTCAAAGACTTCACTCCAGCCCTGCCAGTCACCTTTTGGAAGGTCCTTAACTTTTGCCATGACGTAAATCGTAACCATGAGCATGAGCCCAGCTAATAACCCTGGGATAACGCCCGCCAGAAACATGCGACCAACCGATACTTCGACCGCGGCGGCATAAACGACCATCACGATCGATGGGGGAATCAAAATGCCAAGCGTCCCTGCATTACAAATCACACCTGCAGCAAATTCCTTAGAGTAGCCAACCTGACGCATACCCGCAATTACAATAGACCCGATCGCGACAACGGTTGCCGGTGAAGAACCAGACAATGCCGCAAACATCATACATGCGAAGACGCCCGCTATCGCGAGGCCGCCAGGTAGATGCCCTACACAGGCAATTGAAAATCGGATAATCCTTTTTGCAACTCCACCAGTGGTCATAAATGACGAGGCCAGTATAAAAAAAGGAATTGCAAGAAGGGTGAAATGTCCTTCAAATGCCTCGAACAATGTTCCCGCGACCGACGCCAACGTCGCATCCGAGAACAATAGCAAGAACAAGATTGAGCTCAGACCGAGAGACACTGCAATTGGTACTCCAATCAGCAATAAACCGATCACCATCGAAAAAAGAAGAAAAACATCCATTACTCATGGTCCCCTTGCTGAGCCCGCACTTCTTGAATTTCATCCTCTACTTCGTGACTCGCCACCAGACGGTCAATTTCCCCGTACCAGATCTGAAGTGCTGCCTGACCGAAACGGTACAGCAGCAGAAACATCGAAACCGGCAACACCAGATACGGCACAACCTTCGGCAGCTTTTCGTATTCCTCTCCGTAATTAATCCAGTCTTCTAAAAAGCGCAGGAACCCTAGCATCGGCACGTCCTGCACTTCATAAAAGGATTGGCTGCGAAACTTCTCGGCGAACCCAGTCGGGAACCAACGTCCCGATGTTGGCGGTAAGTCAGCAAATACCGCCCAATAGTCGTAAGCACCCTTCAAGAGGAGAAAAGAAAAAATCAGACAACACGCCACCGCGATCAACCCCATTACGCGCGCTGCCGGGGCAGACACCATGTTCAAAATGGCGTCGACACCCAAATGGCTATGTTTTTTGACCGCATATGAAGCACCCAACAGCACCAGCCAGCCAAACATGAACACAGTCAGTTCCAGTGCCCACAAAATATTAGAATTAAATCCGAACCGTGCGATAACATTGGCGAATGTCACCACCGTCATCAAACCAAGAAGGAGCGCAATCAACGTTTCCTCAATCCGATCCATAAAGCTTTGCTTGGTTTGCATTATACCCTTGCCCCGTTTTGAACATGATCAGGTTCGTCAAACGTCTCAACCATGATTTTGAAAAGTGGGCGAACCATTCGAGGCCCGCCCACTTTTGTTATCTAACAATTACATTGCTAAACTGATTACATTGAGGCGTTGATTGCCTGTGCCGCGTCAATATTTTCTTGACCAACATCTTTTGAGAATTGCTCCCAAACAGGCTTCATCACGTCTACCCATTCCTGACGTTGCCCAGCATCCAAGCTACGGATTGCACCACCAGCGGCTACAATTGCGTCCTTGGCTTGGTCGTTAACTTTCGTCGACTCCGAATTACGGACTTCAGTCACTTCACCGAGAATAGTGAGGAACTGATCACGCACATCAGCATCTAAGCTATCCAGCCAGTCAACACTTGTGACGACAAGATAGTCGATAATGCCATGGTTGGTCTCGGTGACCCCATCCTGTACTTCGAAGAACTTCTTACCATAGATATTAGACCAGGTGTTTTCCTGGCCGTCCACAACGCCCTGCTGGAGCGCGCCATAAACCTCTGAAAAGGCCATTTTCTGCGGGCTTCCACCGATGGCTTCCATTTGTGCAACCAAAACATCTGATGACTGAACACGGAATTTCAGGCCGTTTGCGTCCGAAGGCGAAACAAGGGGAACGTTGGCTGACATCTGTTTCATGCCATTATGCCAGTAACCTAACCCCTGCAATCCACGGCGTTGCATGCTATTGAGAAGGCCCTGACCTGCGTCTGACGCTTGGAAGGCGTCAACAGCGCCGACATTTTTGAACATAAATGGCAAGTCAAAAATTCTAAATTGCTTGGTGAATTTTTCAAATTTTGACAGTGATGGTGCTGCAAGTTGGACGTCACCCTGCAACATGGCTTCCAAAACCTTGTTGTCGTTATACAGGGTCGAGTTCGGGAACACTTCCATGCATGCCTTGCCATTCATCTCATCATTTACACGTTGCTCCAGCAGTGTAGCAGCAATCCCCTTGGGGTGCTTGTCAGTGTTAGTCACGTGACTGAACTTGATGACGATTTCACCTGCGTCGCAGCTTGCACTCGCAACGGTTGCGCCAGTTACGACTAGAGCAAGCGCAGTTGCTGCTGTTGTTAAAAATTTCATTGGGTCTCCTCCCAGTTTCACAATCATTATCGTTTCACACCCCTAGAGGCATTACTTTGAAATTCTGACCTTTAAGAAAGTGCGCCTCAACACTTTGTTTTCAAATTTGAAAAAGTCAGCATTTATTCAGCACTTTCAGGCTAATATGGTTTTAAATGCGACATTTTGTTCAAATAACGCATTCCAAAAGTGCGAATTTCCACACGTTCAATTGGCAGAATTGTGCGGTTTTTCGCACAAAACTTAAGGCGCTGAAGCCCAATTCGTTCGCTAAAAATCAAACCCGTAGCCAAAGTAATAAAGACGTCAATTATCTGAAATCTTCCGGCTTTAATCTGTATTTTGACAATTTGTCATACATCGTCTTGCGTGGTAACTTTAACGCCATAGCTGCAACAGACGCTCTACCCTGATGGCGTCGCAATGCCTCCACAAGAAGTGATCGTTCCACTTGAGCGATCTGCTCAGCCAAACCTAATTCGCCACCCTGAGTTTCCTCACCCGGCAAACCTAATACAAATCGCATGGCAACACTCATCAAAGCACGCGTATTTCCGGGCCATTCCCGAGCCATCAGACCTGAGACCACCTCTGGTGTCACTTCGGGAGCCTTCACTCCAGATTGTTCAGCCGCCTGCGCAACGTAGTGGCGGAATAGAACTGGAATGTCCTCCGGACGTTCAGAGAGCGAGGGGATGCGCACTTGCAAGGCATCCATACGGTAATAAAGATCTGCATGTAAGGTGCCTGACTCGACAGCAGTATGTAAATTCGCAGCACTGCCAAATATCAGCCGCGGATGATTATTTTGATCCATCAACGATATCAGATCAAACTGGGTATCCATCGGCATAGATTGGATTTCATCCAAAAACAGGCTTCCGCCGCAGGCATCTGCCACAGCCTTGTCGAATTGCCCCGGTATCATCTTGGCGGACGTATACTTGCCAAATGGACCTTTAGCTACTGGCGAACACAAATGAATTACTTCAGAAATTTTTGAAATACCGGAACCCGGGGCACCTGTAACCAGCACTTCTGTGCCGATCCGCGCCACTTTGCGCACCTCAGTTCGCAATCTTTCAGCCTGTTTTGAAGACCCAAACACGAGTCTCGCCGCTGCGTCGCCAGTTTCCAACTGCTCCTTCAAGCGACGATTTTCAAGAGCCATGTCCCGCGCTTTTTGTGCCCGGGCTATGACTGTAGCCAACTCCGATGGCGTACAAGGCTTTTCAAGAAAACTGAAAGCACCCTGCCCCATCGCCTTCACCGCCATGGGAATGTCCCCTTCACCAGTCAACAAGATCACAGGAAGCTCCGCGTCAATACCTTGCGTATACTCTAGCAAATAAAACCCATCTCTCCCCGGCATTCGCAAATCAGACAAAATAATGCCTCCAAAGCCGCGTGAAATGTGATCTTTGGCTTCAATAAAAGATCCCGCCGCGATTACTTGGAGCTCCTCAAGTTCTAAGGTCTGAGTGAGAGCCTCACGCACGATCGGATCATCATCGACCACCAGTATTGGTGCCGTCATGAAACCTCATCCTTTTCCCAATAATCTAGTTCGACAGTAAAGACTGCCCCCCCATCCGGCGCATTTATCCCTCGAATATTGCCACCAAAACTTTGAACAAGACCGTATGAAATCGATAACCCTAGCCCCATTCCCTCCGAACTTCCGACAGTTTTTGTTGAATAAAATGGATCAAAAATACGGTTTGGTTGTGCAATTCCAGGTCCAGTGTCGCGCAAAATTACCGACAACCGCGCACCATTTTCAACTTCGATGGTAATTCTTCGTCGATCCACATCCGCCATCGCATCCACAGCATTATTGATCAAGTTGACAAACACTTGGCCCAATCTCACCTCTCCTCCGATAGCAAAAATTTGGGCCGGTTGGAACGCAGGTTGCCATATCAAGGCGACACTTTCCTGACGTAGCCTTGGTTCAGTTAGTTCCACCGCTTGTGAAATCACACCGATTAAATCAACCTTACCCATGGGTTCATTTTCATTCCGAGCAAAAGCGCGCAGGTTTCGAATAATCCGCGCCATCCGTGTTGCCATCTGAGTAATTCGGCCAAGATTTTCTCCTGCCTTGTGATGATTGCCACGTTCTAAAAACCGCTCACCATTCTCAGCAAAGCTTTGAATCGCCATCAAAGGCTGATTTAGCTCGTGGCTGATACCTGCACTCATCTGGCCAAGCGCACTTAATTTCCCAGCCTGAACAAGGTCGTCTTGTGCGCGTTTCAATGCGGCCTCAGCCTCTTCGCGTTCCGTGATTTCCCGCCGCAGAGCAATATTTGTTTGGCTCAGAGCATATGTACGTTCGTTTACCCTTTCTTCCAGCTCTGTATTCGCGATTGCCAAAACACGTCGCCGCTCGAACGCCTGCCAGAGCAATAAACCAAATACCATTACTGCTGCGGCCACGACCGCGGCCTGCAGCCACGCTAAACGCAACGCAGGTGTAACATCAACGATTGTCTCGCCACGCATTCCAATAACCGGCAGGCTCTGAAATACGTGCATTCCCCTCTGCGGCAAATATGGGCCCCAATCCAATCGCCACAATTCATGACCAGCTCGGTAGTACTGCCGAAAAGTTGGAGCAAAGCCATTCGGTGGAACGAGCCCAACATCCGCACCGCGCCGTTGCCAAAACAATAATTCAGATCGGTTTGAGATAAATACCTCACCACTCTCGTCCACAAAGAATACCGCTGGTCTATCTCCACGCCAATTTTCTTCAACATTTTCGATATCTACAATCACCACTAGAACAGCGCTAACCCTTCCATCTGCCCCAAAACTAGGGGATGCAAAGTAAAATGCTCTGCGATTATATCGTTCATCCACGGCGTGATGAGCTCCCAGAGCTCCATGCAGTGCGCGTTCAAAATAGGGTGTTCCATTCAGTCGATCAGTTCCCGGAAAGCCACCTTGTGCTGACACAATAATGCGCCCATCCGCAGCAGCGTACACAATATCGAGAGCCGCAGTTTTATCAGCAGCTTCCAAAAGCAGTAAACGGGCCTCTTCTGAATCACCCTCACCCATAGCCACTGAATGGAGCGTCGGATGTTCTGCCATCAGAACAGCAAGCTCCTGATAGCGTTGTAATTGTGCCGTTAGCCTGTCCGCTGCGAGAGCGAGGTCAGCTTCGCCACGTCGCGCCAGTTGGTCGAGCGCCTGCCCATACCCGAATCTCCACACGCCCCCTGCCACAGCGAGCAGTGCCAAAAGGGAAAATGCAAGAATCGTCGCACGATGCGTTATCCAAGTTGTCATGGGCACACCCTAACCTCGATGACAGCGACCTGCGAGTCAGCTAAGCTTAAGAAGTGGACCAAATCATGCCAGTCATCACCCCGGTATTATATAACTTGTTTCGGGCAGCCACGTTTTTTTGCGGAACCCAAACATAATGAAGAACACCCCTTGCCAATCTTTTTAGCACGGTGACACTGGCGCGATGATTACATTGTCACAATCTCGGACCGACTCACAATTTGTTCAAAATCCTTATGCCTTCTACCAAGAAGCTCGTAGTCACGGCACAATGTTCCACTGGCAGGAATACGGTATGCCTGCAGCACTGTCATACGCGCTTGTAAGCATGTTGTTTAAGGATCGCAGGTTTGGTCGCGAGGTGCCCACAGAATATGCGCCAGAGATTCCAAAGCATCTTGAACCATTTTACTCGGTCGAGGCACACTCTATGCTAGAGTTGGAGCCACCACGCCATAATCGGCTGCGATCTTTGGTTCTTAGAGCTTTTACCTCTCGGGCGATTGCAGATTTACGCCCCGGAATCGAGGCACTCTGCCATAAATTAATCGACGAGTTTCCCTCAGAGCCTTTTGATTTGCTCGACGCGTATTGTTCGCAAGTACCCGTAATTACGATTGCGCGCCTGCTCGGAGTTCCTGATGAAATGGCGCCACAATTCCTGCGCTGGTCGCACTCAATGGTCGCAATGTACCAGGCCGTGCACACCCGAATGCAGGAAGAAGCCGCTGCACAAGCCGCATCGGAATTTTCCAACTTTCTCACCGGCTACATTGAAACCCGACGCCAAACACCAGGCGATGATCTTATTACTCGGTTAATCGAAGCCGAAGAGTCTGGTGACAGGCTCTCCACACCTGAGTTAATTGCAACCTGCATTCTCTTGCTAAACGCCGGTCACGAGGCCACAGTCCATTCCCTTGGAACTGGCGTAAAAACATTACTTGAAAATGACGTCGACCCTGATTGGCTCTCACCAGAATGCGTCGAACAAACGGTAGAGGAAATTTTGCGGTACGAGCCACCGGTGCACATGTTTACTAGGTGGGCTTACGAAAACATCGAAGTCGGGCACCATACATTTCGGCGTGGTGACCGAGTAGCTCTTCTTCTTGGAGCGGCAAACCGCGATCCAAGCGTCTGGGAAAATCCAGAGCAGTTTAATCCAAAACGGCCTGTGGTAACAAATATGAGTTTTGGCGGCGGGTTACATTTTTGTGTTGGAGCACCACTGGCTCGATTAGAAATGGAAATTGCCTTGCCAATCCTTTTCGAACGTTGCCCAAGACTTTCAATTGCCAGTCTGCCAGTCTTCGCCAACTGCTACCACTTTCACGGTCTAGAAAGGTTGATTGTGAAAGTTTAGCGAAGTGATACCCTAACTCACCTCTTAAAAACTAGAGATGGCGCCAAAGCCAGACTACAGCGGTATCATGGTTGTCGACTTTATCTCCTCCATCGACAAAAGAGCGGTCACATTGTGTACCTTCACCTCTGAAATTAAAGCTTGGTAAAACGTGTCATATGCTCTGGCATTTTTCACCTGAACTTTAAGAATGTAATCGATATCACCTGCCAGCCGATGTGCTTCCAACACTTCTGGTCGGTCTTGCAACGCCTCTAAGAATGCCACCTGCCAATCAGCCTCATGCTCAGAAGTGCGGATAAGCACGAAGAAACATGCATCAAATCCGAGCGCTGCTGCATCTAACAAGACTGTCTGCTGGCGAATAATTCCGCCCTCTCTCAGCTTTCGAATCCGGTTCCAGACCGGGGTCTTTGACGACCCAACACGTTTTGCAATTTCGTCAAGTGATTGCGACGCGTCTCGTTGCAATTCGCCAAGGATTTTCTTGTCCATGTCATCTATGCGCAATGCCATTCTATTTTTCCTCCATTTACGGAATAAAATCATATATTACTTCATTTATCAAAACATTTGTTTCTATTTTTATCTGTATCTAGCCAACTTATGGAAATATTTCCTATTATAGGGGCAGATCAACCAAACGGATTCCACTATGGTTTTGCATACACACCGATCAACGGCCACACCCAACCACCGCATACCTGCCCCGGGGCAAGTTGCCTTTGTCGGTGCGGGCCCAGGAGACGCAGAACTTCTCACTTTGAAAGCGCTGCGTGCTTTGCAGGGGGCGGAGGTTGTCATCCATGACCGGTTGGTCAGCAGTGACGTCTTGGAGGTGATCAATCCTGCCGCACGTTTGATCGACGTGGGCAAGCAGGGTTTTGGCCTCTCGACGGCTCAGGCAGACATCAACTCGCTCATTGTTAAGCATGCTCACGCGGGCGACAGAGTCGTACGATTAAAGGGCGGAGATTGCACTCTCTTCGCCCGTCTCGACGAGGAAATAGACGCATTGGGGGGTGCTGATCTAAGCTGGACTATTGTTCCCGGTATCACAGCCGCATCCGCTGCCGTGGCCAGTATCGGTCAGAGCCTGACCTGTCGTGGCCGTAACGGTTCAGTTCGCTTCCTCACAGGTCATGACACCAATGGCTTTGCCGATCAAGATTGGAAAGCTATCGCACACAGTGGCGAAGTAGCAGCTATCTACATGGGGGTGAAAACCGCTCGCCTTATTCAGGGACGCTTGCTGATGCATGGCTTGGACCCTAACACGCCGGTGACGATCGTCGAGAACGCCTCTCGCCCGCATGAACGAATAATCGCAACCATTTTGTCCCGCTTACCCGTCGATTTGGCAACGTATTGCTCAGGTGGGCCAGCACTCACATTACTGGGCCTTGCACCGCGCGCATCGTCCAAATCGCTATCGAATACAGAAAGTCCCAAACAGGAGCTCGCATAATGGTCCGCGCATACAAATCCAAAGTTGTCACCGCCAATGCTCTAATTGAAGGTGATGTGGTTTACCTTACTGTCGACGATAAATGGACACGTGATTTGGCCCAAGCTGAGTTGTTGACTGACGAGGCTCACAGCCAACTTCGGTTGCTGGAGGCAGAGCGACAGCCAGGGCAAATCGTTGGGCCTTATCTGGCCGATGCGACGAATGGTCAAACTGGCCCCGAGCCCACACATTTCCGAGAGAAATTTCGTCGAAATGGCCCATCTAACTATTTCCACGGGAAACAAGCCGATAGCAGCCTGCAGCGCTCAAATCGACGCTGACATAGGAGATCCCCAATGTATCAATATAACGGTTTCGATGATGCATTCCTTGCCGAACGCAATCGTCAGTTTCGCAAACAAGTCGAACGACGCGTGTCAGGTGCCTTGACCGAAGATGAATTCAAACCTCTACGTCTCATGAACGGTTTATACCTTCAGTTACACGCTTACATGCTCCGCGTTGCCATTCCTTACGGAACACTAAGTTCAGCTCAAATGGATCGACTGGCATTATTGGCGGACAAGTGGGATAAAGGCTATGGACATTTTACCACTCGTCAAAACATTCAGTATAACTGGCCAAAACTTAGTGATGTGCCGGACATGCTTGATGCCCTTGCCGAGGTTAACTTGCACGCGATCCAGACATCTGGCAACACCATTCGCAACGTCACTGCCGATCATTTTGCCGGTGCAGCGGCTGATGAGCTCGAAGATCCACGTCCCGTGGCGGAATTAATCAGACAATGGTCGACCGATCATCCAGAGTTTCAGTTCATGGGCCGCAAATTCAAAATCGCCGTCTCGGGTGCGATAGCCGACCGAACAGTGCTTAAAGCACATGACCTTGCCGTGCGCATCGTTAGGAGCGAAACAGACGAAATCGGATATCAGATTCTAATTGGAGGTGGCCTTGGTCGCACGCCAATGATCGGAAAAGTAATCAATGAATTCCTGCCCAAAGCTGACCTCCTGCCGTATATTGAATCAATCGTTTCAGTTTGGAACCAGATTGGCCGCCGCGACAATAAGTACAAGGCACGCATCAAGATCACCGTGCATGAACTTGGGATCGATGAAATTCGTGCTCAAGTGGAAAAGCGGCTTGTGCAGGTTCGTGAGAGATTTAGCGGCTACGACCAGACTGTACTTGCCGAAATCCAGGAACACTTCGCTTCACCCACTTTTCGCCAAGATGGTACTTCTTCCTACGACGCAGCTTGTGCAGTTAACCCGCTGTTCCGAAGCTGGGCGGATGCCAATTTAAGTGAACATCGAGCCCCTGGTTATGTCATCGCCACAGTATCTCTCAAAAAACATGGTGATACCCCCGGTGATGCCACGTCAAAGCAAATGCGTGTATTGGCAGACATTGCGCGCAGATATAGTCATGACGAGCTGCGTATCAGTCATGAGCAGAATGTAATTCTGCCACATGTACACAAATCCGATCTTCCCGCAGTTTACGACGCACTCCGCAATGCTGGTTTGCACACCGCAAATGTTGGTATGATATCTGATATCATCGCCTGTCCGGGTATGGACTATTGCGCATTAGCGACTGCGCGCTCAATCCCAGTCGCACAGCAGATAGCACAGCGCTTCGACGAACTGAAGCTGGAGAATGATATAGGGCATCTTCAGGTCAAAATTTCTGGCTGTATAAACGCATGCGGTCATCATCATGTCGGTCATATTGGCATTCTCGGTCTCGACCGTGCTGGGGTCGAAAACTACCAAATTACTTTGGGCGGCGATGCGACATGGGATGCCCAAATAGGTGAACGTGCCGGGCCAGGCTTTGCCTACGACGAAATTGTCTCAGCTATTGAGCGTTTGGTTGGCGGGTATCTCAGTGTACGTTTAGGACCTGAGGAGACATTTCTCGAAGCTTATCGCAGGTTGGGCTTAGCTCCGTTTAAAGCATTCCTCTATCCCGAGGCCCAAGCCAATGCCGCATGATGGCTCCGCAACAACAGTTCCGAAACCAATCACGACGGATAATATTCAAGGCGCGCGTAAAAATCGGGTGCAAGACGTGGTCAGCGCTCTCAATGCCCACTACCGGCATCACTCGGCCACAGCCGTCCTTGACGCAGCGATCCGGTATCAGCAAGCCGGAAAGATTGCGCTCGTTTCGTCATTTGGCGCCGAGTCTGTAGTCCTTTTGCACCTTAGCTCATTGGTCAGCCGAGACATTCCTGTCTTTTTCGTAGACACCGGAATGCTCTTCACGGAAACACTGGTCTACCAACAGGAATTGGCCGAACGTTTGCTCCTGCGAAACATACGGATTATCCGCGCATCCGTGCCTACACTGCGGGCAGAAGATCCAGATGGTCTACTACACAAGCATGACGCAGACACCTGCTGCGCGCTGCGAAAGGCACAGCCATTACAAAAAGCACTGCGCTCTTTTGATGGTTGGCTCACAGGACGGAAGCGTTTCCAATCAGGGATCCGTGCCAATCTAAACTTCTTCGAAGTAGAAGAGTTCACGGGACGGATCAAAATTAATCCGCTCGCCCACTGGTCTCCTCAAGATATCCGCAACTATATGGAAGAAAACCGCCTGCCACGTCATCCTATGGTGGCACGTGGGTATCCTTCGATAGGCTGTGAACCTTGCACTTCACGTGTCACAGATGGTGAAGGTCCAAGATTTGGCCGCTGGCGTGGCGATGAAAAAAATGAATGTGGAATCCATTTTGGCAATCTTGAGATGGCACCTACAGGAGAAAAAAAATGAGTGTAATTGTAAACGATGACGGCTTTAAGACGGACGACTGGACGCTTGGGTTCGCTCCCTCGAACGAGGCTGCAAATGACGTCTTGGCGTTAGATGTAACATCGGATACCAACCCGGCTACACTTACCAAAAAGTTACGGACCGCTAAGATAATCCGCATCGATTTTCCAAACTTTGCCGATGGTCGTGGCTTTACTATTGCCCGTCAAATTCGTTTGGCAGGCTATGCCGGCCGGTTGCGTGCCAAAGGCCATATAATCTCAGACCAATATGCAATGGCGCGTCGATGTGGCTTCGACGAAATTGAAATCTCCAATAAACTGGCGGAGCGTCAGCCTGAAGAAGAATGGCTATTTCGATCTAACTGGCAAGCGCACGACTATCAGGCTCGTTTACGCGGTGCACTTTGATCCCGCTATTGCAAGATTCAGTTTTTATTTTATGTCAAAGACATTTCTCAGAAACACCTTCTAATCCTACTGTAACATGATAAATGGAGACGAGCATTCCCGCCCGTTTTATATATGACCGAGCAAACTCCCGTGACTAAAACCAACGCTGTAAAAGTTCCCACCCTGCCCGACGCGCAAAACGTGACCGAGGTTAAACACTATACAGACCGACTGTTCTCTTTCAAATGCACGCGGCCTGCCTCCCTGCGTTTCCGCTCAGGTGAATTTGTGATGATCGGCCTGATGGGTGATCCTGATCCAAAAACGAACCGACAAAAACCACTACTGCGCGCCTATTCAATAGCCTCTCCCTCATGGGACGAAGAGCTCGAATTCTATTCGATTAAAGTACAAGACGGTCCGCTTACATCAAAACTACAGCACATAAAATCCGGTGATGAAATTATACTACGCCCAAAACCGGTAGGGACATTAGTGCATGATGCCCTGCTGCCAGGTAAACGAATTTGGTTTTTTGCAACCGGGACCGGTTTTGCTCCGTTTGCTTCTCTTTTGCGCGACCCACAGACATACGAAGATTATGAAGAAATCATCATTACACACACGTGTCGTGAAGTGGGTGAACTTACGTATAGCCGCAACATCATCGCGTCTCTCAAGGACGACGAACTTTTAAACGAAGTGATTGGCGACGGGTTCTGGAAAAAAATAAAATATTATCCTACCACAACGCGCGAGACGAGTGTTAAGATGGGCCGTATCACCGACCTGATCAATTCTGGCGCAGCTTATAATGATCTAGGCGTCGCGCCACTGAACCCCGACAATGATCGAGCGATGATCTGCGGTAATCTTGCATTCAATCTAGAACTCAAAGACATGCTGGAAGCCGCCGGCTTAGAAGAAGGCGCCAACTCAAAGCCTGCACAATACGTGGTCGAAAAAGCGTTTCTTGATTGAAATATCGAGTGTTTAGTGCCGTCCACCTAAATACATCCGGACGGCATTATAAAACGATTTAACGCCAATAAAGTGACGCTCCAAAACACACATTCGCCAATGCACTTACTTTGATCGACGACCATACATTTCTGGAAAATTGTTAAGGCATTCTTTGTTTTCGACTACCGCTTTAATCAAATCGCAGACAAGGTGAGTCGACCTTGGTGGGGATGCCTACAACCTTGTCGTCTGCCCAAACAGGGAAAAGCTGCGCAAATTAGCCCATAATCACGCATTTCCGCGGTTGTGTCGGCAAGAAACCACGAATAAATTGGTACTGAACTCTTGTTAACCATTGAAGGAAAAAAACCATAGCCCGCAGACCTCACAATGCGCCTCCGCAGCGCGATACCGGACCCCGCGTAAACGGACGCATCAACGACACTGAAATCCGCTTGATCGGCGCAGAAGGCGAAAATGTCGGGGTAGTAAACCCTGATAAAGGCATGCAGCTGGCCGAAGAGGCCGGTCTAGATCTTGTTGAAATCTCGCCAAACGCAACTCCACCAGTTTGCAAGATCATGGATTACGGAAAGTTCAAATACGAACAGCAAAAACGCGAATCAGAGGCGCGGAAAAAGCAAAAGACAATCGAAGTCAAAGAGGTGAAGTTCCGCCCAAATACGGACACGCATGACTATGAAGTCAAAATGCGCAACGTTTACAAGTTTCTTGAAAATGGTGACAAGGTAAAGATTACTCTGCGGTTCAGAGGCCGTGAGATGGCACATCTAAATCTTGGACGTGAATTGCTTGAGCGTGTTGCCGAAGACGTTACGGCTATGGCTAAGATCGAGAACATGCCAAAAATGGAAGGGCGACAAATGATTATGATGATTGGCCCTCTACCAAAATAACCTAGATTTTAGCCCCCACTTTCAAAGTGGGGGCTTTAAAAATATGACAGCGTCCATGTGGGATGAACGGTTTTTTATGACCAAAAACTGAACTTCTGCCTCCCAACCAACGCTGTTTTTACTTAACTCGAGAACTATTTTGGATCGAATATCGCTGCGCTCGCCATTGCAGACGTTAGAGGTTGCAATCAAGCGTTTTAGCCGCGAATGGTATGAAATTTGCTACCAATGAAATTGCACCTAAATATATCCAAAGGTCATGTGAAGTATCGCACTTGACGATCGTCTTTTCTTAAAATCCTCCACCCAAGCACCATCCCACGTACAGCGTTTTGAGATTGGGAAATTGACAAGTGTTTACAGAACGACCGCAAAGTTCAAGAAAGTAGGCCTCACTCGGGCATTCCGGCATTGATAGAATTCAAGCAAAAAAACAAAGACACCTCACTTCACGACAAAGGGCGCCTGCGCGTGAGCAGACGCCCTGTATTTTAGCTGTAGCGTTCCACTAGCCGCAGGCAGCAACCGCTCGTTTGGTCATCACTGCTACCAAATGAGCTCGATACGCAGACGTTCCATGAAGATCGGCAATCATACCGTCCGCGTTTGGTGCGACTGGCACAGCGTCAGAAGAGAAATTAGCAGACAATGCATCTTCCGCTGCACTCCACCGAAATACACCATCCTCAGACGCTCCAGTCACAGCGACACGAACCCCGTCCGAAAACTTTGCAACGAAAACACCGACTAGGGCAAATCTCGATGCAGGCTGTTCGAACTTTTGGTAGTTAGCACTTTCGGGAATTGTGCAACGTACCGACGTAATAATCTCCCCTTCATCAAGCGCCGTCGTGAACATTCCCTGAAAGAAGTCATCAGCCGCAACCTCACGAACGTTGGTAACGATGGTCGCTCCAAGCGCCAGCATTGCTGCCGGATAACAAGCTGATGGATCGTTATTGGCCAGCGAACCCCCGATCGTTCCACGATTTCGCACCGCGGGATCACCGATTTTAGCTGCCAGTGCAGCAACCGGGGCACAAGCGTCTGCTGCTACCTCTGCGTGGGTAGCGCCCCCACCTATTGTCAGCACACCGTCAGCAATACTCACCCCTTTCATCTCGGTGATACCAGACAGACTGACTAGTTTCGTCGGACTAGCTAATCGCTGTTTCAAAGTTGGAATTAGCGTTTGTCCACCAGCCAGCGCTTGAACATCTTCATCCGCCAGTGCGGTGACGGCTTCCGCAACCGAGGAGGGCATTTCTAAATCGAAGTTATACATGGTTCGTCCTCCTTAACTATTCATCGCTGCCCAGACACGCGACGGTGTCAGTGGCATATCAATATGGGTAACGTCATTCTTACCATTGCGCTGCAAAGCGTCGACCACAGCATTTACAACAGCTGGTGGAGAGCCGATCGCACCCGCTTCGCCACAGCCTTTCACGCCTAACGGGTTGTGCGTACATGGCGTTTGACTGGAATGGTCAACGTCAAAATTCGGCAGGTCACTGGCACGCGGCATGGCATAGTCCATGTAGCTGCCAGATAGGAGCTGACCGTTTTCATCGTAAACGCAGTTTTCCATCAAAGCCTGCCCAATTCCCTGGGCCAATCCACCATGGACCTGACCTTCAACAATCATTGGATTGATCACGTTTCCGAAGTCATCCGCTGCCGTGAAACGCTCGATGCTGACTTGGCCAGTGTCCGGGTCCACCTCAACTTCGCAGATATACGCCCCTGCAGGGTAGGTGAAATTCGCCGGATCATAAAACGCAGTTTCCTCTAGCCCTGGTTCGATGTCTTCCAATGGGTAATTATGCGGCACATAGGCTGCAAGGCAAACCGAGCCCCAATCAATGGACTTGTCTGTACCCGCCACCGTGAAATTACCATCCTTAAGCTCTATGTCGCTGTCAGCAGACTCCAAAAGGTGGGCAGCAATTTTTTTAGCTTTGTTAATAATTTTCTCGGTCGCTCGCACCATAGCGGAGCCTCCAACCGCGATGGAACGGGAGCCGTATGTACCCATGCCCATCGGAGCAGTAGCGGTGTCGCCATGCACAATTTCGACCATGCTTTCGTCCAACCCAGTCATCTCTGCGATCACTTGAGGGAAGGCCGTTTCATGGCCCTGTCCATGGCTGTGGCTACCGGTCATAACGACAAGACCGCCGGTAGCGTTAACCCGTACCGTCGCACTTTCATAAAGCCCCGCGCGCGCGCCGAGCTGCCCAACTAAGTTTGACGGCGCAATCCCGCAAGCTTCAATGTAGCTATTGATTCCAATTCCACGCCACTTACCCTTGGCTTTGCTGGCCGCTTCCCGAGTAGCGAAGCCGTCACGGTCCGCAATTAACAGAGCCTTGTCCATCGTCGCGTTGTAATCGCCAGTATCATAAACCACTGCCACCGGGGTCTCATAAGGAAACTCAGTAACGAAGTTCTTTTGCCGCAGTTCAACCGGGTCCATGCCCATCTCACGCGCCGCTTTATCGATTACTCTTTCAAGCTGATAAGTCGCCTCCGGACGCCCCGCGCCTCTGTAAGCATCTACTGGAACAGTATTGGTAAATACCGCCTTCACATTCACGTATATCAGCGGCGTTTTATAATTGCCTGCCATTAACGTGCCATGCAGCCATGTCGGCACAGCCGGGGCAAACGTACTAAGATATGCGCCCATGTTGGCATGGGTATCGGTGCGAACAGCTAAAAAGTTTCCCTCAGCGTCCATCGCCAACTCGATCTTCGTAACGTGATCGCGACCGTGTGCGTCGGACATGAAAGCCTCAGACCGGCTAGAAGTCCACTTGACCGGGCGCTTGATTGCTTTGGCCGCAAATGTGCAAAAGGCTTCCTCGGCATAATGGAAGATTTTCGTTCCAAAACCTCCACCCACATCTGGTGCCACGACCCGCAGTTTATGCTCGGGGATACCCAAAACAAATGCGCCCATCAAAAGTCGTATGACGTGTGGGTTTTGGCTTGTTGTGTATAGTGTGGAGTCCCCAGAGTGAGCAGCATAATCTCCAATTGCGACGCGCGGCTCCATTGGATTGGCCACGAGACGCTGATTCACAAGCTCCAGTGTAGTGACGCGATGTGCTCCGGCGATAGCCTCCTCAACGGCGGCCTTGTTTTCTTCGACAAAGCCCCAATCATAACACAGGTTTGATGTCAGATCATCGTGCACCTTTACGGCGTTGTCTGCCAGCGCCGCCTTCATATCCACAACCGCCGGCAATTCCTCAATGTCGGTTTTGATTGCTTCGGCAGCGTCACGTGCTTGGCTTTCGCTCTCAGCTACAACGGCAGCAATCGGATCACCTACGTGGCGCACTTTGCCTTGGGCAAGCACGGGGTGTGCTGGCTCTTGCTGAGGGTTACCGTGACGATCAGTAATGCCCCAACCGCAGGGCAACCCACCAACGCCCTCGAAGTCGGCACCGGTGAATATCCGTACAACTCCCGGCATTGCCGCCGCATCGCTGGTATCGATACTGTTGATCCGCCCATGGGCAACGTCCGAACGCAGGAACGCTACGAAGGCCTGACCATTTACGTTAATATCGTCGGTGTAGTTTCCAGCACCTGTTAAAAACCTTACGTCTTCGCGCCGCTTTGGGCTGGCGCCAATGCCATGATCTTTCGGCATGTTCTTCCTCCTCTGGGGTGATTGTCACGCGCGAAGGACGCTGCTTGAATGCGAGCTATCCAGCGTAACACATCAACCTCACCAAATAAATTGCTCTATTTTATTCTGCAGCCATCGCTTCGACATCCTGACCGGACGCCGCCATGATAGCTTTGACGATGTTGTGGTAGCCGGTGCAGCGGCAGATGTTGCCTTCAAGATAGTTGCGCACCTGTGCCTCTGTCGGCTTTGGATTGTCCTTCAACAAAGCCGCCGTCGACATAACCATGCCCGGAGTACAAAAGCCGCACTGCAAACCATGGTGATCCTGAAACGCTTGCTGGATTGTGCCAAGCGAGCCGTCAGCGTCTGCCATACCTTCAATTGTAGTCACGACGGCGCCTTCCGCTTCAGCGGCAAACATGGTGCAAGACTTCACAGCTTCACCGTTTACATGCACCACGCATGCGCCACACTGGCTGGTATCACACCCCACATGCGTTCCCGTTAGGTTCAACGCATCTCTCAAGAATTGGCTAAGCAAGGTGCGTCCTTCGGCATTGCCGGACGCTTCCTTACCATTCACAGTCATTGTGACCTGTGACATTGGCTCCTCCCAAATTGGATTTCTTTTTTTATTTGCTAAACGAGTTTAAACAGCGACTTCTCCAATTGAGAAGTAACTTTTTCGCCTGATAGCTGAAATTTGCCTAGACATTGGTCGTAATAGACCGATTCAGCGCCGTCTTTCACGTGGCATCGGCCGAGTTGGAATTTCTTTGAGCAACCCTCCCACTCCCATCTTGGCAATGTCTTCATGGCTGACGTCAATGCCGCAGGCGATACGCGCTAAAATCCAGTCGGCACCGTTTAGGGCTGGAGATTTGGCACAACCGGGAAGCCCTATCACTGGCTTGCCCGATAGATGCCCAAGGAATAACAGATTTCCTGGATCTACCGGCATACCAAAACGCTCTACATGACCACCGGCGCATCGTAATGCTTCAGGCGCAACATCGTAAAGATCTGAAGTTGCCGATCCAGTCAAAATTAAAACAAGCTCGCCCGTAGACTTGGCAATTGCACGTGCCAACGCGTCAGTCTGATGTGCGACAATTTGTGTTTCAACTAATAACATACCCAAGGCCTCGACACGTGCTGCCACAGCTCTCTGCCCTTTATCCCCCGGACCGCCCGGTATGTCAGTGATTATGAGAGACGCCGTTCTCAGCACAACAGGCGCCAACCAGATGGCGGCCTCTGATGCTTTGGCGGCTGCGACGACATCGGTCCGAGTGACTCCATAGGAAATGATTTTGACCGTACCAACCATCTGCCCCGCACCAACTTGTTGAAACGGTGGCACGGTCGCAAGTGTGATCATCGCATTCACTGCATTCAAAGCTATCAACGCATCAACATCCATCACGGCTACGCCAGGACGGTTTGCGACAAGGTTGACCCGACCGGTAAAAGGCGCTGTTAGTTCAAGATGGGATTTTTTGGGATCCGGCACCAACGCTTCAGCTAAAACCATCGCTGCTTCGTTTTCGTCAAGGTCTCCACATTCAAGCCGAGCAACGGTCACCTCTTTCAAGCCAGCTCCCAAAAGCCCATCAATCTCGTTTTGCGAAAGAAACAATCCTTTTCGCAGCCTGCGTGCTCCAACTTGTACCGAATGCGCAAGAATTCCTCCCAACGCATCATGAACTGCGACAATACCAAATTTCATGAACGGACCCGCAAGACCTGAATCATCTCAGCTATAATCGACGTTGCAATTTCCGAGGGCCCTGCTGCGCCAATGTCCAACCCTACAGGTCCATGAATTCGGCCTATCACCTCTTCCGAAAAACCAGCCTTCAGTAAGCGCTCTCTTCGCCCTGCATGAGTGCGTTTGGAACCAAGTGCCCCGATATAGAAAACATCAGATTTCAAAGCGACATGCAACGCCGGGTCATCAAGCTTAGGATCATGTGTCAACAACACCAGCGCAGTTCTCTCATCCATTCCAATCTCTTCTAGGGCCTCATCTGGCCATTCCTCTATGATCGTTTCGCCGGGAAACCTTTCTTGCGATCCGAAAGCACTTCGGGGATCCACAAGAATTGGATCAAAGCCATTGATCCGCGCGAGGGGTACCAGCGCCTGCGCAATGTGTACGGCACCAACGATTACAACTCGCAGAGGTGGATTATGAATTGCAACGAAGCGGCCGTCATCTTCAATACCAGATCTGTCCATGCGAAACCTGTCACGAAACCCATCATCAAAAAGCCGGCCACCCCCTATTTTTGGGTCGCAAACGTAAGCAACTGCCCGGCGCCCCGCCCGCGCATCGACCAAAGCTTGTAAGACCGTCTGATCAAGAACTGTACCAATCGGCTCCACCAGCACGCGAATTGTTCCACCACAAGCGAGCCCAACCGCGAACGCATCACCATCACTGACACCAAATTCTAAAAGGCTGCCCTCGCCATTTTCCAAGGACTCTAATGCCTCAACCATTACCGCGCCTTCGACACAACCACCTGACACCGATCCTTCGATCTGTCCATCGCCCGAAACCACCATCTGCGCACCAACGCGTCGTGGGGCGGACCCCCACGTTTCCACTACAGTGGCTAGGGCGGCTCCACGCTCGGCCTTGTGCCAGCTCAGCGCCAATTCGGGTGCACCTTCTAAGATGTCGGCCATGACCACTCCTTGCTAATATGCATTAGGAAAGATGGGGGATTGATCTTCAAAGAACAAGACGCCACGGACTGTTCCTTTCATATCTGAAAGTTAATATGGGCATCGGTGGAACCTTGCCACTGAAGATGTCGCTACTCGCCAAGGGCCGCCATCAAGCGGTGCTTCTCTCCTACGTCATCCGGGCGGGAGATTTCTTTTGCCAACTGTTCAAGAGTTGCGATCGAATGTCCTGCCCGAAAACTGTCAACTTCAGGCAACATAGTGCGGATGCCCTGTGCCTTGGGAAGGAAACCATCCCAGCGCAATAGTGGATTTAACCAGATTAGCCGCCGGGAGGACAAATGCAGACGTCGCATCGCTTGCCCAAGCTGCGAGGGTTCACCTCTATCCAGACCATCAGTAATCAACAATACAACTGCCCCTTGCCCCATCACCCTGCGTGACCAATCTCTGTTGAATGCGTGCAGGCAATCCCCAATACGGGTGCCACCTTCCCAATCTTGAGCCTCCGAACCCGCTGCAGCAAGCGCAGCGTCTACATCACGCGTCGCTAGGTGGCGAGAGATATTGGTCAGCTGGGTGCCGAAGGTAAACCCGTATACCTTTGCCCAGCCAGCGCCTTTTTGGTTGGCGACGGCATGGAGAAAATGCAAAACCATCCGAGAGTAATGGCTCATTGACCCAGAAATATCGCAGAGAATTATCAAGTTTGGCCATCGAATGCGCGGGCTTTTCCGCGCTAATTTCTGCAGATCACCTCCCTGACGCATTGCTTGTCTCATCGTGCGCCGCCAATCCGCATGCCGCCCCATGGCATCCATTTTACTGCGTCGCGACAAAATGGGCTGAACAGGCAGCTTCAGGCGCGCCAACATGCGCTTTGCCGCTGCCACTTCCTCTGTGTTCATTTGTTCAAAATCCAAAGTCCTCAACCGCTCCTCAGTCGATGTTGTCAGTGAGCTATCGATTTCAATTTCAGAGCCCTCCTGTTCTGGAACGTCCGGTATTTCCCGCTGAACACCGTCGAGTAGAGCTTCAGCCGCACGTTTCGCGCCCGCATTGGCGGCCCGCTCCTCCTGAACCCCGCCCACGGCTGGCATAAGCATCGCCATCATGTGTTCAAGAAATTTGGGATCACGCCAATAGAGCCTAAATATCTGCGCAAAAACTGCCCTATGCTCGGGACGAGAAACAAAACAGGCATGCAAGGTCCAAAAGAAATCCTCGCGCTTTGAAAAACCAGCAACCCGAACAGCTTCAATTGCCGCAATCACTCGCCCCGATCCAATTGGCAAACCCGCCTTGCGCAACGCGCGTGCAAACCAAGTTATGTTGTGGGTTAGTTTTGGAAATTCCGGAATTTCGAGAGTTTGAAATTCAACCATGTACCCAACCCTCTCCGCGAAAACAGAAAATTTTTCCCGTTTTAACGCTTACTGACATAACCTTGATGTATGCCGCCCACGCCGGTTCGACAACTAAACGCACAACTCCCAAAATCGATTTCAGCACAGATTTGGCATTCATACGGCCCTCTCGCACAAGCCGCCGCGCGTCGAACCAAAAACGACATTCTGCGGTGTTTGGCATTCAGAGTATAAATCAACGTGGTTGAGCGGGTGATATTGATCCAGCCAATTGTCTGGCGGGCGCGGCAAAACCACTCCTGAAATTGGGTATGCTTTGGCGACGTCTTGCCTCCAGCGATACAAAATCATGTGGCGCAACATCACGCAGTTTCCAAACTTGCCCGAGCCTCTTGAAGCAGACGGTTTGCCTCAGACCCCTGTAACTTCGCAATATCGTCCTGATACTTTAAAATTGCACCCAAAGTGTCCGCTATCACTTCGGGAGATAACTCTATCGCATCGAGAGCTAAAAGGCACTTTGCCCAATCGATGGTTTCCGCCACACCGGGTTTTTTGAACAGATCTTCTCCACGCAGCTTCTGGACAAAGGCAACCACTTCACGACTCAAAGCCTCCGAGGCCTCTGGCGCACGCTTTGAAAGAATTTCGATTTCTCGTGTAAAATCCGGATAGTCGACCCAATGATAAAGACAGCGTCGCTTTAATGCATCGTGCACCTCTCGCGTCCGATTAGACGTCACGATCACGATTGGAGGTTCTGGCGCCTTAATCGTCCCAATCTCAGGTATTGTTACTTGAAAGTCAGATAATGCCTCCAACAAAAATGCCTCAAACGGTTCATCAGTGCGATCCAATTCATCGATTAACAAGACCGGCGCGCCCAATGGGTCCGGCCGCATAGCCTGAAGTAACGGACGTTCAACAAGGTAATCCGGGCCAAATAGCTCACGTTGCAAAACATCCCTATCAGCCGAGCCACTGGCCTCCGCTGTTCGTATCGCTACCATTTGGGCAGCAAAGTTCCACTCGTAAACAGCACTCGCTGCATCGAGGCCCTCGTAGCATTGTAATCGGATTAATTTGCGTCCAAGTGCGGCAGCGATAGCCTTGGCAATCTCAGTTTTTCCAACCCCTGCTTCGCCCTCTAAAAATATTGGGCGACCAAGTCGCAGCGACAAAAAAACAGCCGTCGCGAGTGGCCTGCCACAGATATACCCTTGCCCTTCCAGCAGGTCTTGCACTCCGCCGATACTATTGATTTGCTGCATAACGCTCCCTCTTGCTTTCGCTCGTCTACGCTGCACCTGCCCCACGAGCAGGTCAAGGACATGGGAACAAGACAAAAGTTGTAGAGTGGCTCAATCTTTCCAATTCAAGCGGCGAAATTTGAGCCCTTAGACGGCAGTGTGCAAAACGAAATGGTGTAAGACAACTTAGGTGAAATAGCTTAACCGCAATCACGTCTTACTGATTCTCATTGTTGTGATTGGGATTACACGAGGTGAATTAGTTGAAATTAAAAACGTGGGAAAAATATTTGAAGGTACAACTATTTTTTGTCCACGTTGTTTCAGCTTCATACGCAAACCATATCGTTAGTATCAATGTTTCGCCCTTTACAACAAATATGTTTGGTCAGGCGACCAATTCCATCAACTTTGACTAAATCGCTAAAAATTGCAGAACGGCTTAGACTTATTAAGATACTTATTTTCACCGCTGGACTAATAACGGCGTCCCCCATAGAGCCCCTTGTTTTTTAACAAAGACAATGTTTTGTGTTGGCCTCATTAATTGGAAAAGATTTAGCTTTGACCAACTAGCGCAAAAGCTCCAAAAGCCTTATTTCACGCGCTTCGGATGAGGGCCTAATATCCACACTTCTCATAGCCACTGCTCAAGCATTCTCGTGCTAAGGCGTTCGCTGACTCTATAGCCTGTTGAGACATTGTTTCGGCTACATCTTCTCTGCTTCCACCACTAAATTCATCCCCGTTCGCATTCGCGATATTGAACCACATATGTGCAATAACTCCATCTTTCAGTACGCCGTTGCCTTGCCAATACATAAAGCCTAACCGAGCTTGGGCGTAGGCGTGTCCTTGTTCAGCAGCACTGCGGTACCAATCAACTGCTTTTTTATAGTTCTGATCAACGCCCTCGCCGTCTCTGTACATGTTTCCTAAATTGCTCTGAGCATGTGCATCCCCTTGTTCGGCTAGCAGCGTCCACTCTTTTATTGCAGTCGTATAGTCGCCAACTGAATACGCATCGAATGCTTTGGAAAAATCTTGCGCTAAAACTGAGGTCACAAATACCATCATAAATGCGAGAATAAGGATTATGCGATTCAACAACTGGGCCTCTAAATTCTGTCTCAGATTCTGCCAAATTAAAGTCATTTAAGTATGGCGCTGATTGATTATTCTTCTCATTTATTCACACGGCGATACGTCTTTACAGAGGGGATTTTTATTAAAGGTAACGCATGATCAACTTTTGGTCCAATAGGACAGAAATCAAATACTGGATCAGACCATAGCCCGACGCAACTCGAGATAGTCAATCCTTCAACGTTTCACCTATTTTCTATAGTGATTTTCTTTCAGAAGAAATGATTTGCGTTCTTTGCCTCTTCAAAGCTCACTCCAAACTCATCGTTGAAAGTTTCGCCGAAGGATTCCAACGACAGCAAGTATTAATGATTTTAAAAAAGGTTTTTAAATTATTCGCGCTCTCATTTGGGATCGCGCATCAAATTATCAATGCCGCGTTTATCCAAGATACTGAGCGCTTTATTATGAAAGGCTCATCAAGTTGATTCGCCCATACGGCGTGCCTTTTCACATAACATTCAATAAATTTTCTTGATGCATCAATTTGATTGGAAATACAAAGAAACCACAGCCCCAGTCCATCAAACCCTCGGTAAATCCTAATTCAACAGCAAGCCCTGCACTCCTAAGGTAGTTAGTCGACGTATTTTGACTTCCGTTCCATAATTTTATCGACAAACACCTCGAAATTGTTGGTTGCCGGGCATTTCAACCGCAATTTTGCCTTCAACCACTGGATCGCGCGCGACGATTTGTGTAAGCGGCGCGTATGACCAAAAGTCTTACCATTACCCGCCCCGATGATTGGCACCTACATCTGCGCGATGGCGCTATGCTCCGTGCTATTTTACCTGAAACCGCGCGCCATTTTGCCCGCGCCATAATTATGCCTAACTTAATGCCGCCTGTAGTGACCGGTGCACAGGCATTGGCGTATCGTGATCGGATCCTCGCCGCTCTGCCTGCCGGCATGTCATTCGAACCACTAATGACGCTTTACCTGACTGAAGACAGTAATACTGAAGACATAGCTGCAGCCCACGCCAACGGTCTGATAAAGGCCGTTAAACTTTACCCTGCCGGCGCAACAACCAATTCAGCCTCCGGCGTATCAGACTTCAGCAAAGTATTTGGAATTTTGGAAAAGATGGCAGAAATCGGGCTACCACTTTGTGTTCACGGAGAGGTAACGGATCATAATATAGATATTTTCGACCGCGAGGCCATCTTCATTGACAGAGTGCTAGAGCCCATCCGAAGCTCCATACCGGAGCTACGTATTATCATGGAACATATTACCACATCCGATGGGGTCGATTACGTTCGAGAAAATGAAGCCAACCTCGCAGCGACAATCACCACACACCATCTGATTATCAATCGTAATCATATCCTTGTGGGCGGAATTAAACCGCATTATTATTGTCTTCCTGTAGCTAAGCGCGAAGAACATCGCCTCGCATTACGCATCGCAGCCACGTCGGGAGATAATCGGTTTTTCCTTGGCACCGATTCAGCTCCACATGTGGACACACTTAAAGAAAACGCCTGCGGTTGCGCTGGATGTTTCACGGCAACCAACACTATGGCTTTGCTCGCCCATGTTTTTGAGGAAGATCAATCTCTCAACCATCTCGAAGCTTTCGCATCCCAAAATGGGCCAGCCTTCTACGGCATGCCGTTAAACAATGACACGATTACGCTGACAAAGTCAGACACACCAACCAATTTCCCGTCAAAAATCTATGCCGGTGAAGAAAAAGTCACTGTGTTCGACCCCGGTTTCCCGGTTTATTGGAGCGTAACCTAATCTCCAATCGGCCAAACACCCGTATCTGCATGCAGCCGCCCTCCAATTGCCTAACTCTAGAAAGGATTACTCGATGATCCCCTCGTCCTACCCCTCAAAAGAAGAAATAGCACGACTCTCTGCACGAATGCTGCTTGAAATTGGCGCGGTGGACTTCAATTCCGAGCAACCTTTCATTTTGGCCTCCGGCCGACCCTCACCGAGTTACGTCGATTGCCGGAAGTTAATCTCTTTTCCGCGTATCCGCAGCGCGCTGATGGATTTTTTAACAATTACCATCATGCGTGACGCGGGTTTTGAAACTTTTGACAACATCGCGGGCGGCGAAACAGCAGGCATTCCGTTCAGCGCATTTGTGGCTGAACGCATGGCGCTTCCCATGACTTACGTACGCAAAAAGCCGAAGGGTTACGGCCGCAATGCTCGGATCGAGGGCGTAATGACAGAGGGACAGCGGGTGCTGCTAGTCGAAGATATGACCACGGATGGTGGATCTAAGTTGTCGTTTGTAAAGGCTATTCGAGAGACCGGCGCTACCTGTGCGCACACCGCACTGATCTTTTACTACGATATTTTTCCCGAAACTATTAAACGTCTGGGCGACAATGGGATTGAACTGCATTACCTTTGCACGTGGTGGGACGTGCTTGCCGAGGCTCGCTCACAAGACTCTTTTGACGAAACCACTCTGACCGAAGTCGAAAACTTTCTTAACAATCCACGCGCTTGGCAAGAGACCCGCATGACAAACTAACGCTCCCCAAGTCCAAATAATTCGGCGTATACCCGCCGAAATCACACACCGGAGCTACGAGATGCTGATCTCGTTGGGCCTTTACCGACAACATATGGTACAACTAATTTATCCACAGTCGTTCCACAAAAACATACAATTTGCGCCTTCGCGACACCGTGGTTTAGATACTGCTCATAGAGGCTCTGTCGGGACAGTAGGAATTACAAATGAACGAAATCGCAACCATAAATGCGACCGGGACCGAGGCAACGGACACAGATCCTATGCCCCATTCAATCGAAGCTGAGCAGCAGTTGCTCGGCGCCATCCTGACCAATAACGATATTTTTGATCGCGTCGCCTCGATTATTAAGAGTGAGCACTTTTATGATCCTGTGCACGCAAGAATTTACGAAGTCGCAGCCGCTCGAATTGCGAAGAACAATCTTGCTTCGCCAGTAACGCTCAAAGCGTTCTTGGAAGATGACGAAGGGTTGAAAGAGCTCGGTGGTCCCGCTTATTTAGCCCGGCTCGCAGGGGCTGCTATTTCTGCGTTTGCTGCACGCGACTACGCGCAAATGATTTATGATATGGCAATCCGACGAGAACTGATTGGGCTTGGAAATAATATTGCTACGAAGGCAAAGAAAGCGGATGTACAACTCGAACCCAAAGAACAGATCGTTGAGGCTGAGCAGGCGCTATACCAACTCTCAGAGCAAGGTCAGACCGAACGCGGATTCGTGTCCTTTCTCAAAGCTGTCACGGAAGCGGTCAATACAGCCAATGCTGCTTATCAACGCGAAGGTGGGCTGGCAGGAATCTCAACCGGTTTGGTTGATATGGACAAAAAGCTTGGCGGCCTACACCCGTCCGATCTTCTAATCCTTGCTGGGCGCCCATCGATGGGCAAGACGTCGCTTGCTACAAACATAGCCTTTAACGTTGCCAAGGCGTACAGGAGAGGTCTCAAACCTGACGGTTCCGAAGGCGCTATCGAAGGGGGCGTTGTCGGCTTTTATTCCCTTGAAATGAGTGCTGAACAGCTTGCAGCCCGAATTTTGTCTGAAGCCTCAGAAGTACCATCAGAGCAGATTCGGCGGGGCGACATGACTGAAGCCGAGTTCCGGCGTTTTGTGGACGCCGCAAAGGCACTGGAAGCTTGCCCACTGTACATTGATGATACCCCCGCGCTTCCCATAGCTCAACTTGCTGCGCGTGCACGTCGATTAAAGCGTACCCACGGGCTTGATCTTTTGATCATTGACTATCTACAGCTTTGCAGAGGCACAGCCGAAAACCGTGTTCAGGAAATTGGTGAGATTTCAATGGGAATGAAGGCCATTGCAAAAGAATTAAACATTCCGGTTGTAGCGCTCTCACAATTGTCACGGGGAGTTGAAAACCGAGATGACAAGCGTCCGCAACTGTCTGACCTGCGTGAGTCTGGAGCGATCGAACAGGATGCCGACGTCGTCATGTTTGTTTTCCGCGAAGAGTATTACGCCGAGCGAGAAAAGCCCTCCGACGACCGCCTGGATGAAATGGCTGTCTGGCAAGAACGTATGGAACACCTGCATGGAAAAGCCGAAGTGATTGTTGGCAAGCAGCGGCACGGTCCAATTGGTACCATCGAACTTAGCTTCGAGGGCCAGTTCACTCGCTTTGGAAATCTTGTAAAACCTTGGCAACAGGTTGGTGGCGGTGATTTTTGATGAATGCAGCTTTCAAGAGGAAAGGGAGAATTTACCCGCATTAGCTTCTACCCGAGCAGTAGGAGCCCAATAAGTGAAGTTGTATCCAATCAAAATGTATCTGCGGCGGGGTGACCTTAAGAAAAAACGTGCGCCGAATGTGCCTAGCTGACAGGTTACTTTGCGCAAAAAAGTGTAAATATTTAGCTACATCACAGTTTTCCAACGATAACATTTAAAATCCCGCGCCGCATGATGGCATTATCAACCTAACGCTCGATTGAAGTGAATTGTATGTAAGTATCAAGTATATTATTTTCTGTCGTGGCAACGCTGAGTCCAGCCACGTTGACTTTGAAAAACACCTACCATGCCACTCGCCTTATTGATGTGGATTTTCACTTGACCTCATGACTGTTGGCGACAACATATATCGACATGTCTACTGCAACCTTAACTATTGATCTCGATGCTTTGGCCGCCAACTGGCGGCATCTTGATGCATTGTCCAACAGTGAAACTGCGGCTGTGGTAAAAGCGAACGCATATGGATTAGGTGCTGATCGTGTTGCCCGAGCGCTAATGCGGATCGGCGTGCATAGATTTTTTGTCGCCACCGTCGAAGAAGGCGTGTCACTACGCCAGGCCGTTGGACCCGACCCAGAAATCAACATTTTCAGTGGGCATATGGCTGGTGATACCGATATGATTTCCGATATGGGCCTCACGCCGATGCTCAACTCAATGGATCAGATTGTCCGTCACATCGAGGCTTTGCCCCGTCATCCATTCGGTGTTCAACTTGACACCGGCATGAACCGCCTCGGTTTGGAAGCCCCTGAATGGTTCGCGATTCGGGAGCTACTTTTGCCGCGAAACCCCTCACTAATAATGTCACACATGGCTTGCGCCGACGACATAGAACACCCGATGAACGCCCAACAATTGGAAGCGTTTCATCAGATGACTGATGACATAGACGTGCCACGCTCGCTCGCGGCCACAGGAGGCATACTACTGGGATCAAATTATCATTTTGACGTGACCCGCCCGGGCATTGGCCTTTACGGCGGCCTTCCATTTATCAATGCGACGCCAGTTGTGCATCTTGGAATCCCAGTAATCCAGACCAGAGACGTGGCCAAGGGTGAAAGTGTCGGTTATTCTAATTCGTGGATTGCGGAGCGTCCAAGCCGTGTCGCAACAATCGCAGCCGGATACGCCGATGGCATCATCCGAGCGATGGGCGCCAACGTTTCAGTTTTTGCAAACGACACTCCCTGCAAGGTCATTGGGCGGATATCGATGGACCTTATCGGTGTTGACATGACCGACTTAGGAGCGGAACCAGATCATGTTGAACTTTTGGGCCAACACCAGTCGGTCGATACACTTGCGAACGCAGCAAGTACGATCGGCTACGAAATTCTCACCTCTATGGGGCACCGCTATACGCGACGCTACAAGGGCAACTAATGCGGATTTTGCAGGCCTTTGCTCTGCTAGGACGGCAAGTAATAGCCTTTTTGGAGATGCTAGGAAACGCATCAATTTTTCTGATTTCAACAGTCCTGCACATGTTAAGGCCACCGTTTTATGGTCGTGAGTTCCTAAACGCACTGTTCAACATCGGCTGGCTATCTCTGCCCGTAGTTGGATTGACGGCCATTTTTACTGGTGGGGCTTTGGCACTTCAAATTTACGATGGGTCCTCACGCTTTTCGGCCGAGGCTGTTGTTCCACAGATTGTAGCGATAGGTATGGTTCGCGAACTTGGACCGGTTCTTGTTGGTCTGATGGTTGCAGCCCGCGTGACTTCGTCAATCGCTGCCGAGATCGCCACGATGAAAGTCACCGAACAAATCGATGCGTTGACTACACTTTCAACACATCCAATGAAATATCTCGCTGCACCACGGGTCTTAGCTGCAATTCTTGTGGTGCCTGCACTTGTAGGCATCGGCGATATTATTGGAATTTACGGCGGTTTTTTGGTGAGCACTGGTCAATTGGGGTTCAACCCGGCAACTTACGTGCGGAACACGTCAGATTTTCTTGAGGGTGCAGACATTATATCTTCCCTGATCAAAGGCTCTGTTTTTGGGGGCATCGCGGCTTCGATGGGCTGTTATTTCGGTATGAATTCCGGGCGCGGCGCACAAGGTGTGGGACAAGCCACTAAGGGGTCTGTTCAGGCTGCCGCTGTTTTAATCCTTGCCGCCAACTTTCTTCTTACGTCATTGTTTTTTGCCTCATGATTTCCTTTCTGAACGTACATAAGTCTTTTGGCCCCAAACAGGTGCTACGCGGAGTTAATCTGGAAATTCCAAAAAGTAGTTCCATGGTCATCATCGGAGGCTCCGGTACGGGGAAATCCGTCGCGCTGAAGTGCGTGCTTGGGCTTATCACACCCGAAAGTGGTACGATAACCGTAGATGGGCGTGACGCAACTCAAGGTGACCGCGATGCCTTTTTGGCTCGTTTTGGAATGCTGTTTCAGGGAGGTGCGCTGTTTGACTCGCTACCAGTTTGGCAAAACGTCGCATTTAGACTGTTGCGTGGGTCCCTCAAACGCTCCAGACAGGAGGCCCGAGAAGTCGCCGTCGAAAAATTGCGTCGTGTTGGATTGACACCAGACGTAGCCGATCTGTTTCCATCCGAACTCTCCGGTGGAATGCAGAAACGCGTCGGTCTGGCCCGCGCGATCGCAGCTGAACCCGAAATCATTTTCTTTGACGAGCCCACGACAGGGCTTGACCCCATCATGTCTGGTGTAATCAACGACCTAATCCGCGAAATTGTGGTTGAAATGGGCGCCACTGCCATGACTATCACCCACGATATGACATCCGTGCGCGCGATAGCCGACAACGTAGCAATGCTGCATGACGGTGTTATTCAGTGGACCGGACCAGTATCTCAAATGGATAACTCTGGAGACCCCTACCTATCGCAGTTCATCTCAGGTAGCGCAGAAGGCCCAATCGAAGCGGTAAGGTAGAACCTGTAATCTGCCGGACATGTAATCTAGCCTAAAACTACACTTAATTACCAGCTCTGCATTAACATGCTGCCAACCCTCTCCGTTCTTGCAGAAAATGAGCTAGGCCAGTCTTACAAAAATCCTAACAAGCTATATTGCGCGAACTCTCAAAAGCGCCTAGCTCTGACTAGATGACCCTGCGCTACGCCAACCTCATCCTGCTGATCTTATTCCCAGTCGCCTGGTTCGCACCACTTTTGCGCGCCGGGTTCCTGCCCATCTTTGGGCTTTCCGAAATTTCAATCATTTCCGGATTGCAGTCCCTCTGGATCAGCGACGTCACACTTGCTCTGCTGGTGACCTTCCTTGCAATTTTTGCACCATACATGAAGGTCATCGGCGTCGCACTCGTTCAGTTCAAACTACTGCACGGGAAAACTCTGCCAGCCCTCGAATTTCTTGGGAAATTGGCGATGGCAGACATATTCCTCATTTCCCTATATGTAGTAATCTTCAGAGACGACGGATATGTCAAAGTAGAAACTGGCTGGGGACTTTACCTATTCACGATATGTGTCATCGCTTCGCTTTCGATTAGTCATTTGACGCGAAGACTTTAGTGATCCAAAACAAGATCATGGCGAAATTAAAAAATCAATTTACTTGCAGCAGTTGTGGCAGTGTTACGACCAAATGGTCTGGACGATGTGAGGGATGCGGCGAGTGGAACTCTATTTTGGAGGAAGCGCCACTTTCCAGCGGACCATCGTCATCCACACTGGGAACCGCGCGCGGACGGCGGATGGAACTAAGTGATCTATCATCCGAGGAAACCCCGCCCCCAAGAACCGTCTCGGGTGTTACTGAGTTGGACCGAGTTCTCGGCGGAGGTCTTGTGCCAGCTTCAGCAACCTTGGTCGGCGGCGATCCAGGCATCGGTAAGTCAACGTTGCTCTTGCAAGCCGCTGCAAGATTTTCCCGTATGGGATTAAAAACAATTTACGTTTCTGGGGAAGAGGCTAGCGCCCAAGTACGAATGCGTGCACAGCGTTTAGGTCTCACGCAATCCCCCGTTAAAATCGCCGCAGAAACTAATCTGCGCGATATTCTTACCACGCTAGACGAAGAGCGCCCACAACTCGCGATCATCGATTCTATCCAAACAATGTGGTCTGATAGTGTCGGCAGTGCCCCCGGCTCAGTGTCTCAGGTACGCGCCGCAGCCCATGAACTGACGGCTTTTGCCAAGCGCAAAGGCATTGCTGTAGTTCTTGTTGGCCACGTAACCAAAGAGGGCCAGATCGCCGGACCGCGTGTCGTTGAGCACATGGTCGACACAGTTCTGTACTTTGAGGGTGAACGCGGCCACCAATTTCGCATTTTGCGTGCTGTTAAAAACCGCTTCGGTCCAGCCGATGAGATTGGTGTTTTTGAGATGACTGGGAAAGGGCTTGCGGAAGTAAGTAATCCCTCAGCCCTATTCCTGTCTGATCGTGGCCAGCCTACACCGGGCAGCGTTGTGTTCGCCGGAATTGAGGGTACCCGCCCAGTTCTGGTTGAACTTCAAGCCCTCGTTGCACCCTCTCCACATAGTCAACCGCGCCGCACAGTCGTAGGCTGGGATGGTGGCCGGTTGGCTATGATCCTTGCTGTCTTAGAGGCCAGATGCGGCATTCCATTCACAGGTCTGGATGTGTATCTCAACGTAGCTGGGGGTCTAAAAATTTCTGAACCGGCCGCTGACCTAGCCGTTGCGACGGCGTTGATTTCAGCCCGTGAAGACTCAACACTTTCCGCCAATACTGTCGTTTTTGGTGAAATTAGTCTTTCCGGGGCCCTGAGAGCAGTTAGTCAGACAGAAAATAGGTTGAAAGAAGCACAAAAACTTGGTTTTTCCTCGGCTATTGCTCCAAAAGGCGGTAAGTCGATTAATGTGGACGGTATCAAACTTAACCACATGACGGACTTGGCAAGTTTTGTAGCAGAAACATTTGGAGCAGCTGGGCCTGCCCGCAACTAAGATAGACCGGCCAGAGGGGGCGGGAATACCATGGAAGGTTTCACCATTATAGACGGCGTCGTAGCCGGCATTATCATAATCTCAGCATTACTGGCATACAGCCGCGGTTTTGTTCGGGAGGCAATGGCAATCGCTGGCTGGATTGTGGCCGCTTTGTTGGGATTCATGTTCGCGCCACAAGTGCAACCATTGGTGAAAGAAACTCCTATGATTGGGGGGTACTTGGCCGACAGCTGCGAACTATCCATTATCGCCAGCTTTGCAGTCGTTTTTGCGCTGTCTCTAGTGGTAGTGTCGCTCTTTACGCCGCTCTTTTCTTCGCTTGTGCAAAGATCCGCCCTAGGAGGTTTGGATCAGGGGATTGGATTTGTCTTCGGTGTTTTACGAGGCATACTTCTAGTAGCGATTGCATTTTTTGTTTATGAGACGGTCATAACCACTCAATCCATCGCTATGGTCGATGACAGTCGATCCGCGCAAGTCTTTTCGCGTATTACCCAGCAAATTGAGGACCGTGACCCAGAGCAGGCGCTCGGCTGGATTACAACGCAGTATGAAGAGCTTGTTGGGATTTGTGAACAATAGCACTAACGGTTACTGTCCTTCAAATCCACTTCATGGTAACGTCAGATTCAGGTGGCGTGAAAAGTAGCCCGATTACGAACTTTGCACGCCTTCAAGCTCGGCTAACGCATCGAAAAATTGAATAGGGTCAAGATGCAACTGATAATTTTGACCTGACAACTCGAAGAAGCAAAGGTGATGGATCGACCTGAAAAGGTAGCCTGAACAAGTGTGCCGTACTTCGACATCGATCAATGAATCTGCTATGTTGACTGCACTCAGGCTTAATCCAGATGACAAAAATTTCCCGCCAGCATTTATTTGGCAAGACCTCTGCATGACTCTTTGGGGTATGATTTTCCATCAAGACTGCACCGTAACAGCAAATTGAAACGCTCGACCTTGTCGATTTTTACCAGCCTAGTTAGCCTAGCAGCAGTATAGCGTTTTATTGGGATTTTTCTGAAGTGCGAGCCTGGATTGCAATTGTTATGTTCTCGCTAGTGTCCGTTCCTATTCTGATACTGACACTCTTGCTCCCGCCTGAATCATTAACATTTGCAGCGGGGCCCAAAGGCGGCGCCTACGCACAGGTTGCCGAGCGTTACAAAAGTATATTGGCACGTGATGGCATTGTAGTCGAAGTGACTGCCACCAATGGATCCGTGGACAATGCAAGCGCTCTGGAGAGAGGCAGTGTCGATGTCGCATTGTTACAAGGCGGAATTGATATCTCCGAGAACGCTGTTGAAGCTATTGCATCAGTGTTTTACGAGCCAATGTTTTTCCTTGTGCGAGCAAATAACTCGATCCCAAAAAATCCGGCACTTTGGAGAGGGCTGACCATCACAAGCGGCACGTTAGGGTCTGGAACACGCGCTGTATTTGATGATTTTCAAATCGCAGTGGGGCTAGAACCGTCAAAAAATCAACATGTCTATTTGCCATACAGCAAGGCACTAGATGCGTTAATGTCCGGTTCTGTCGATATGGCTGTTTTTGTAACAACTGTTGACGCGCCTTATCTCTCGCAAGCCTACAGCTCTCAAGAAATCTCATTTTTACCGATTGATTTTGCCGAAACAATTTCCCGTCGTTTGGAATACGCAACGGTTGTGACCTTACCAAAAGGCTCAGTTTCGCTATTTCCAGTTGTGCCTCCTGAACCACAGAGGATGTTGGCTTTGGAGTCTCGGTTAGTCATCAACCCCAACCTGCACCCAGCTCTAATTAACCGCCTGACGATGGCGGCCAAGGAACTACACTCTGCGCGCGACATCATCACCGGGCCAAACACTTTCCCAACCGTCGTTGGCACTGCCATCAACGTCAACACCGTATCACAGCAGTTGATCCAAAAAGGTCCTTCAACATGGCATCAATGGTTGCCATACTGGATGGCAGCACAGGTGAACCGCTTGTTGCTTTTGACCTTACCAGTGCTGTTGTTACTTGTTCCGATGCTGCGCCTGTTTCCCTCAATGTATGCTTACTTTATGGGATGGCGCGTATGGCAGCACTATCCAAAAATAAGACAGATCGAAGATGAGCTCAGGCACAAGCAAGATGCGATTTCATTGTCAGAAATGGACTCCCACTTAATAGACATGGATACACGAATCGCCTCCTTAAATTTACCTGCTGCATACCGGCAGGCAGCTTATCAAGCTCGTATGCACATCGATTTGGTTAGAAAACGGATTCATGACAAGAACACAGGCGAAACCTCGGAGAACGCTCGCTGACCAATAATTCAAAATCTAAGGCTATGCAGTCCTCATTATCGTACCAAAAATTGATAATAACATTAGTTTTGCGATCCTGCAGTGACATAGGCTGCGCAACCCCTTATGACAGGGAGAAGACTGCTTAAACGGATTCGGAGCTGCTTACCTTGTCCAACAGAATGCCAGCCACGCACCCTTTTGATGATGACAAACTGCGAGAGGAGTGTGGTGTATTTGGCGTAGTTGGCCTTGCTGACGCCGCAAATTTTGTTGCCCTCGGATTACACGCATTACAACACCGAGGCCAAGAGGCCGGCGGAATTGTATGTCACCACTCTGAACATGGTTTCAACAGCGCACGTCGGTTTGGATATGTCCGTGACAACTTCACAAAAGAAAGCGTTATGGCAACCTTACCGGGCCCAATTTCGATCGGCCATGTTAGGTATTCAACAGCCGGCTCGAAAGGTGCAGTGATCCGTGACGTACAGCCCTTTTTTGGCGAATTCTCCATGGGCGGCGCGGCAATTGCTCACAACGGCAACATTACAAATGCGGATGCGCTGCGAAAAGAACTAATTGAACGCGGTTCAATTTTTCAATCGTCCTCAGACAGTGAGTGCATCATCCACCTAATGGCGCGCTCGTTGCAGCGTAATATCCCGGAAAGAATGGAAGATGCGCTGCGTCGAGTTGAGGGAGCATTCTCCATCGTCGCGATGACGCGAACTAAACTGATTGGCGTGCGCGATCCGCACGGCGTGCGGCCTTTGGTACTTGGTAAGCTTGGTGAAGGTTGGGCACTTAGCTCAGAAACCTGTGGCCTGGACATTATTGGAGCTGAATATGTTCGGGAAATCGAGCCTGGCGAAATGGTCGTAATAACTGAAGAGGAAGGCATAGAGTCAACTTTCCCATTTCGCGCAAGACCTTCCAAGTTTTGCATATTTGAACACGTCTATTTCTCTAGACCTGACTCAATTATTGGTGGGCAGTCAGTTTATGAGACCCGCCGTCAGATTGGTGTGGAGTTGGCTCGAGAGAATCCCGTTGACGCTGACTTGGTCTGCGCAGTTCCCGACAGTGGAACCCCAGCTGCGATCGGATACGCGCATGAAAGCGGCATACCGTTTGGTATGGGGATCATACGTAATCAATACATGGGGCGAACCTTCATAGAACCGACAGAGCAAATTCGAAATATGGGTGTGCGTTTAAAACTGAACGTCAATCGATCTTTGATACGAGGTAAGCGGGTTATACTGGTAGATGACTCGGTGGTGCGCGGTACAACTAGCCGCAAGATCAAAGAAATGATCCTCGATGCTGGTGCTGCCGAAGTGCACTTTCGTATTGCGTCACCTCCGACTGCGTGGCCATGCTTTTATGGTGTTGATACACCACAACGCGAAAAACTGCTGGCTGCAACCATGACTGAAAAAGAAATGACGACGCATTTGGCCGTCGACAGTTTAAAATTTATATCGTTAGATGGACTGTATCGAGCAGTTGGCGAAGCGCAGGGACGAAATGGTGCATGTCCACAATACTGCGACGCGTGTTTTTCGGGTGAATATCCAGTTGTTCCGGCGGACATGATGGAAAAGGGCTTCAAAATGAAAGCAGCGGAATAGCTAACCTGAGACGAGTTTGTTTTGGTGCTAACCACCAGTACATTTGATTTTATGCACCGGAAGGCAGCTCAGAAATATCCCCCCACGTGTTGGTTTAGCTTGATTTAATGTAAGACGCGCTGGCGAAATTTATTGCTGACAAAGTTCTAATACCCCAATGAAAATTTAATATTTGCATCATGAGCAATAATTCCCGTGTGGCTTGGCATAATAGTTGGGAAGTCGACATCATGAATACGTGGGCTAGGCCTACCCATGAATACTTCAAATAAAAGCTTAGACGCATGACCAAAGGTGAATTAGGTGACAACACACGTGCATTGCAATGAAGTTGTTGTCGTTGACACCTGTCAGCCCGGCTGATCGACGTAAACTCAATAGACCGGCGTTAATTCTTTTTGAGACGCCACACTCGAGCAAACGAGCGCACTATCTAGTTCCAGCCCCCCTTGACCTTGCTGTTAGAACCTCGCAGATGGTGTGCATGATCGATTGCAACCATTCTGAAAAAATCGCACTTGTCACTGGCGCCTCCCGAGGACTCGGGGCCGCGCTGGCTGAAGAACTCGCATCTGACTATCATGTCGTGGCTGTCGCCCGCACCACCGGTGGCCTGGAGGAATTGGATGATCGAATTCAGGCTAAAGGTGGTGCCGCAACTCTGGCTCCGATGGATATTACGAACCCTGATGCCATGGCGCAATTGTGCAGATCGATTTTTGACCGCTGGGGGAAGGTTGATCTCTGGGCACATACTGCGATTCATGGCGCACCACTGACCCCTACCGGGCATATTGACCCAAAGGACTGGGACAGATCTGTCAAAATTAATCTGGAGGCAACTGGCCGTCTAATCCCTTTCATCGCGCCACTACTTGGAGAGCATGGCCATGCCATCTTTTTTGACGACCCGCGCGATGGTGAAAAGTTTTTTGGATCATACGGATCTACTAAATCGGCACAGATCGCTCTGGCAAGAAGTTGGCAAGCTGAGACAGTTAAGATTGGACCCAAGGTCTCCATTCTGTCGCCGCGTCCGATGCCAACAGGCCTACGCGCGCGATTTTATCCCGGCGAGGATAGGGAACCCCTTTCCTCATCTCGAGATGAGGCGATTAGATTATGGGCTGAAATCCAGACTTAAAAGCCAATTGCATGATACTTCAGGCACTAAATGTCACGGGGCCCTTCTGTTTGTCAGAAAGGCAACGCGTCGACTTTAGCTCTGCTGGTTCAAGTTGATGGGTTCTTGCTCAATCGCGCCCTACGCCCTATGCAGTAAATAGAAAATAAACAGGGCAAAAAATGCGCATTCTGATCACAAATGACGACGGTATCAACGCGCCAGGATTGGCGGTTTTGCAGAAGATCGCAGAGGAGGTGGCGGGCCCAGATGGCGAAGTTTGGACCGTAGCGCCCGCATTTGAACAGTCGGGGGTATCGCATTGCATTAGTTATACTCACCCGACGATGATCGCACAGATGGGCGAGCGAAGGTTTGCTGCTGAGGGAAGTCCAGCCGACTGCGTACTAGCCGGAGTTCATGATGTAATGAAAGATAACCGGCCAGATTTGATTTTGTCCGGTGTCAATAGGGGCAATAATTCAGCCGAGAACGCGCTTTATTCGGGAACACTTGGTGGTGCGATGGAAGGTGCTCTACAAGGTATCCAATCTATGGCATTGTCGCAATATATTGGGCCCAAAACTCTCGGTGCCGACGATCCTTTTGAAGCTTCTGGTAAATTTGGTGCGGAAGTAGTTCAGCGGGTAATCAATGCATCGCTTCCTGACAACCACCCCTATCATTTGTTTTACAACATCAACTTTCCACCCGTGCTTGCAGGTGATGTTAAAGGCATTCGAGTTGCATCACAAGGAATGCGACCAGGCACGCATTTTTCAGTCGAACCACACGCCTCGCCCTCGGGTCGTCGGTTTTTGTGGGCACGAGGCGGCAACCAACACGTTATGACCGAGGCTGGGAGCGATGCCGCTCTAAATTTAGAAGGCTTCGTGTCAGTGACCCCGATGCGTGCAGATTTAACTGCTCACGAAGCTTTGTCGGCCTTGAAAGTTATCGAATGACCGCTGCAGACGAGATCATTGCCGAACGGAAGATGCAGTTTCTGTTCGCGCTTCGCTCTAAGGGCGTGACAAATTCAACGGTGCTGACGGCAATGGAGCGGATTGACCGTGGGCAGTTCGTGAAGGGGATATTTTCCGAGCGTGCCTACGAAGATACTCCCTTGCCTATTCCATGCGGCCAAACAATCTCTCAACCGTCGGTGGTTGGCCTAATGACACAAGCTTTGAACGTTTCTCCTCGTGACAAGGTTTTGGAGGTAGGGACCGGATCCGGTTACCAGGCCGCTATTCTTTCGCTTTTGGCGCGGCGCGTCTACACGGTAGATCGTCACAAACGGTTAATCCGTGAAGCGCGTGAGGCTTTTGGGTCGCTTGATTTAGTCAATATAACTGCATTTACTTCGGATGGAAGCTTTGGCTTACCGGATCAGGCACCATTTGACCGCATTCTGGTGACTGCTGCGGCAGAAGATCCCCCCAGCCCGCTCTTGGCGCAACTCAAAATTGGCGGTATCATGGTGCTACCGGTTGGCCAATCAGACACCGTACAGAGTCTGATCCGGGTTAGACGAACCGAAACAGGACTGGATTACGATGAACTACGACCAGTGCGGTTTGTGCCATTGATCGAAGGCATTGCGCGAGAAAACTAAATGATTAATGCCAGTTACGCGAATTTAGCGGGGATTGGCCAATAATAAAATTTATGAGCGACGAATTGCGCTTTGGGCGTAAGACCCATTAATTTAGGGTCGTGTATGAGGAATTCGAGATGGCAATTACCCCACTAAGTTTGATGCGGACGATAGCTGCGGGTTTGTCCTTGATATCAATTTCTGCGTGCGAGAATGGTTTTGATGTAGACATCAGGGGTGGACTCGGCGCTGATCTAGACACGACGTCGGCAGCCAAGACGACAACCGCTAAACGTCCGAAGCCAGATAACCGCGGCATTATTTCTTATCCAGGCTACCAGATCGCGGTTGCCGAACGTGGAGATACGTTGACGGATGTATCAACACGCGTTGGAATTCCAGCAGGTGAACTTGCACGTTATAATGGTATCCAGCCTGAAACCAAATTTCGCGAGGGTGAAATTGTTGCTCTGCCCTACAAGGTGGCTGAACCGACCGCGGGCGTTGTTAAACCACCAGAGAGCGACGTGGATATTGCCGCAATCGCTGGTAGTGCCATTAACAATGCAACACCTGACGTATCAACTGAGACGCTAGCACCTGTCCAAAAATCTGGCACAACATCTAAGTCCCAAACAGGCTACGAACCTATCCAGCACAAAGTCATACGGGGCGAAACAGCCTTCACCATATCACGTCTTTACAATGTGTCTGTCAGGGCTTTGGCCGATTGGAACGGATTGGGAAGTGACTTCACTATTCGGGAAAATCAGATATTATTAATACCTCCCGTAGATCATGCCGCGGAAAAAAGTAGTTCAATTATGCCAGCCAAAACAACGGCAGTTGCAGCGACCACAAAACCGGGCGAAGGATCTCCAACACCAACACCCCCAAGCGCGTCTAAACCATTGCCTGAAGATGACAGCGCAACACCAGTAGCGACTCCAAAGTCACCTGATCTCGGCAATTCCCAATCCGCGTCGAAGTCCCAGATGAGTTATCCTGTGGATGGTAAGATTGTTCGCCCATATTTGAAGGGGAAAAACAATGGAATTGATATTTCTGGAAAAGCAGGAGCCCCCGTGAAGGCTGCGGCAAATGGCAAAGTGGCAGCGATCACCACTGACGCCGACAATGTTCAAATCGTCGTCGTACGTCATAATGACAACCTTATGACTGTTTATTACAATGTTGATACCGTCAACGTTAAGAAGGGCGCTAGCGTAACGCGTGGCCAACAGATCGCTTCTATTCCCAAGGTGAACAAGTTCGTTCATTTCGAGGTCCGTAAGGGCTTTGACAGCGTTGACCCTATGCCTTACCTGGATTGAGCCAAAAGTTATAGCTTTAAACAGACACCCCTTTGCGGCCAGCAAGATCAGTAAAATACTGCCAAGCGACTCGACCTGAGCGTGCCCCGCGAGTAGCTTGCCATTCGATAGCCTCAGCAAGGAGGGTTTCGGCGTCTACGACTACGCCGAAAGCGTTGCAGTAACCACGGATCATGGCCAAATACTCGTCTTGTGTACATGGATGAAACCCCAACCATAGTCCGAATCTGTCCGACAGTGAGACCTTTTCTTCGACTGCCTCAGAGGGATTAATGGCACTAGAGCGCTCATTCTCGATCATGTCGCGTGGCATGAGATGGCGTCGGTTCGAGGTAGCATAAAACACCACATTGTCGGGCCTACCCTCAATTCCTCCGTCTAACACGGCCTTGAGAGATTTGTAATGTTGGTCATCATGGCTGAACGACAGATCATCGCAAAATAGCAGGAAGCGTTCGCGGCGCACCCGTAACAAGTTCATTAGCCGCGACACGCTTGGTAGATCTTCCCGCTGAAGTTCAACAATTTTTAGTGGCAGGCCACGTTTAAGCACTTCGGCATGCACTGCTTTTACAAGGGAAGACTTACCCATTCCTCGAGACCCCCAAAGCAATGCATTGTTAGCGGGTAGCCCGCGCGCGAACTGAATCGTGTTTGCAAGTAGGGTTTTTCGCGAACGATCAACACCGATTAAGAGTTCGATCGCAACACGATTAATTTCAGCAACGGGCTCAAGGCGGTCTGGATCTACATGCCAGACAAAACCATCCACCGCAGAAAAGTCGGGCGCCGCAGCCGGCATAGGTGACATTCGCTCTAAAGCATTTGCAATTCGGTTTAGCGCAACGTCATCCATGGTGGCCTCTTGTCTTTGAGTGCAGTCAAAAATCATGTTTTTTTGACAACAATGAGCATTAAGATTCAGAAAAAAGCACCCTGATGTGTTGCGCAGTATGCAGTTTCGGGATCTTCACTGGCCTCACGTCATCATTGAACGAGCCATTACAATTCTGAGTCAAACTCTTCCTCATCATCGAAGTAACCCTCTGACCGAAGCTTTGCGTCTCGTTTTCTTTCGACGCGCTTCACAAGAAAAATTGAAATCTCGTAAAGACCATAAACAACCGTAAAAAGGATGACCTGAGTGACCACGTCCGGCGGGGTTACCAGCGCAGCAAGCACAAGAATTCCAACCATTGCATACTTGCGAACTGAGCCTAGCCCCTCTGCACTGACCAGACCCGCCTTACCCATAAGCGTCAACAAAACTGGCAGTTGAAAACATAGGCCAAAAGCCATGATGAACTTTAACGTGATATCGAGACTTTCATTAACTTTGCCGAAGAATGTAACTTTGATACCTTCGCTGGTCTCAGGAACCGTGGCAGCATCAACTGGCAGTTCAGAAACGTTAGCAGCAAGGAGATTTGCAAAAATCGAGCTGACGTCGGCGAATCCGAGAAAGAACGCCATTGCTAAAGGTGTGACAACTAGGTGAGCAAATGTGGCGCCAAGTAGAAACATAAACGGTGAAGCCACAACAAAAGGCAGAAACGCACCTCGTTCGTTTTTGTACAAGCCGGGCGCCACAAAGCGCCACATTTGGAAAGCAATTGCTGGAAACGCCAAGGCAAAGCCGAACACCAGCGAAATACGAAACAAGGTGAACAAATACTCTTGGGGCGAAGTGTACTGCAATGTTGGAGAGGGATCTCCAAGAGCACGCAAGGAATCCTCTATCGGCTGAAGCAGAAAATCTAAGATGTGAACAGCGATAAAATCACCACTGATCGGGATAAAGCATATGGTCACACCAACCAGAAGCGCAATTACGGAACGTATCAAACGAGTCCGCAATTCCGCAAGATGCTCGATTAGAGGCGCGGAGCTGTCCTCAACCTCGTCAGAGTTGCTCATGCTTTGTCCTCAGCAATTGGAGGCTTTGCTTTTTGCTCAGTCTGCGCGGAGAGTTCCACCTCGGCTTTGGCTTTCGCCTCAGCATCCAATCGATCTTGAGCCTTTTTGGCCGTAACCTCTTGGATTTTTTTTACATCATCTGCCCTTTGCGCCGCCAACTTTGCAGTTTCACTCTCCGGATCAAGTCCAAAATCGGTGATGGACTTTGCCGTATCTTTCACTGCATCCGTTGCAGACTTCACCGGATTGGTTACTTTATTCAAGCCGTCTGTCGCACTTTTGAACGTGTCGGCCACATCTTTCACACCTGCCTGATCAGCTGCCTGATTCATCGCTGTGGAAAACTCCCGCGCCATGCCTTTAGCCTTACCCACGTACCGACCAACAGATCTGAACAGCACAGGCAGGTCCTTGGGACCAACCACGATCAAAGCCACAATGCCAATTACGAGAAGTTCCGCAAAACCCAGATCAAACATTTATTGTCAGCCCCGACTCACACTTTGTCTTTTTCATCTTCTGGAGTCACATCTTTAGCGAGATCGACGGCTTCATCTTCAAGCTCCTTTTGTCCTTCATTGATCCCCTTTTTGAAGGATGTAATTCCTTTCCCTACTTCCCCCATCAAGCCGCTAATTTTTCCTCGGCCAAATAGAACCAGCACGACGACTGCGATTAAAAGCAGACCCGGAAGGCCAATATTTCCAATTCCCATGACTTATCTCCTCTCATCGAACGTCGGGCGTTCGGTAAATCACTCGTATTTCCTACCTGCTGAACCGTCCATGTAAAAGCCACAATTCTTAAATGAGGCATAAGATTGAGGGTGTTTTTGCAACCTATTTGTCATTATACTGTCAGTTGTCAAGTTTTTGACAGTTGTAAAGAGATTGGCAAAGCATGAAACGCTCAGACCGACTTTATGCATTGATTGCGATTTTAAAGGATGGACGCTTATACCGTGCGCAGGACTTGGCTATTCGCTTGAGTGTGTCCTTGCGGACGATTTATCGTGACATGGAAACGCTTGCCAGTAGCGGGATCCCAGTTGAAGGCGAAAGAGGCGTCGGATACACAGCACGCGCTGCGATTACACTGCCTCCACTCAACCTTACCAAAACCGAGCTTGAAGCGCTGCACATAGGCCTTGCTGCTGTCGGGAGCAGCATGGAGGGGGACCTACGAAATGCCGCAGAAACATTGAGCGCCAAGATCGATGCAGTGCTTCCGGTGGATAACCATAATGTCACTAAAAGTTTTGGGTTTGCAGTTTACCCATTTGCCGACGCGGCCCAAGGCTTCCGCCATCTCACACCCTTGCGGAAAGCGATACGCTCACGTCAAAAATTGCGTTTATCATTTTCGAACGGACAGCAATCGGACGTCCATCCATTGAAAATCGACTATTGGGGACGAGTTTGGACCTGCATTGTGTGGAACGAACGCCAAGAAGAATTTAATTCTCTACGTGTAGACCAAATCGAAGCAGTTAGCATCTTACCAAGCCTCTTCGTAGACGAACCAGGTAAACGTCTAAAGGATTACATAGCTACGCAATGAAAGTCATGCCCGGACCGAGAACACAAAACAACGGTCTCGCCGAATTGTTAGCCATAGTGGGGTCCCCTCGGCGGGAAGAAAGACGTTTGGAACTGTCACCTTCAGTTCAGACCCATCAAAATCCATTTTGAATTCAACAAGGCTCTCGTTTCCCATGAACCTTGCACGCCTGACGACACCTCTAGCGGCGACCCCATCACTGACAGTTGGCAAAGGGCCTTTGCCGTGGCGATCAAAATCCAACTTCAGGTGCTGGGGACGGATCACAATATCGACCTCAGCACCGTCTGAAAATCCAGGTGTTAGAAATTGACCAAATGGCGTATCAGTCAATGCACCGTTACTTTTCCCACGTATCACGTTAATATCACTGAAAAATGCAACCGCTTCGCGATCAACTGGCGCGTTGTAAATATTATATGGCGCGCCTTTTTGGACGATTTCTCCATCTCGCATCAATGCGATCTCATCTGCCATGCGCATAGCTTCTTCAGGCTCATGAGTAACCAACAGGACAGCAGTATCCTCCTCCTTAAGAATGCTCAGAGTCTGATCTCGGATCTCGTCACGCAATCGATTGTCGAGTCCCGAAAACGGTTCATCCATGAGCATGATCCGTGGCCGTGGCGCCAAGGCCCGCACTAAAGCAACGCGTTGCTGCTCTCCACCAGATAGCACATGTGGAAACTCATCAATCGCCCAGCTTAAGTTTACTTTAGCCAAAAGTTCTTCCACTCTAGATCGCGTCTGCTCCGTGGAAGCATTCAGCCCAAACGCCACATTGTCAGCGACACTCAAGTGAGGAAACAAGGCGAAATCCTGAAACATTAGGCCAATTTGACGCCTCTCTGGAGGAACCCGGAACACCGTGTCGCAAATCAACCTACCATCAACATAGATTTCGCCGCTGTCTTGCATATCGACACCGGCGATTATTCGCAATGTTGTCGACTTCCCGCATCCAGATGGCCCGAGAAGGCACATTACTTTTCCGGGCATTATCGTCAGGGAGACATTGTCAACTACTCGTCTATTGCCAAAGGCACGCCTTAGGTCGCGCACCTCCAAACGAGGGGAAGCTGCCAGGTTTGACTGTGATTGCACGTTGGCCTCTTGTAATTTCCGAACGAAACCATCGGGTCTCGTGGAGGCTTAACAGCCTCCATAGTTTGCATCAACCCTGCGAACAAATGATAGCCCTACAAAGTCAGCTCACATGAAATTAAACTTTGTCAGGTGCGCCGCCTGACCATACTTATCACCAAACAGTAAGGCTTCGCTAGCAATGCGTATTGCACCACCTTTGCCCAGCAGAAATTGCTCGGTATAAGGCAAGCTTCAATTTAAACTTTTGGCTCCTGGTAAAATTTTTAGGTTGGACAACCAAAAACAATATTGGTGATTATACCATTTCTCGCAAAGATGGGGTCCGCTATATGGTTGCATTAACATTTCCCCCATCAAGCAAGACATTCTGCCCAACCATAAAATTCGCATATTGAGAGCATAAAAATGCACACATCGCTCCAAAGTCTTTCGGATTGCCATCGCGCCCCACTGGTATGGTCGACTGACGAGCAGCGCGCGCTTCTTCGAAAGTAATACCAGATTTGTCTGAAGTGCCTTTATCTAGTGCGTCAATACGGGCTGTAGCGTGGCTACCGGGCAAAAGATTGTTGATACAGACTCCCATCGGTGCAACTTGCCGCGAAGTGCCTGCAACGTATCCTGTCAGCCCCGCACGCGCCGAATTACTTAGGCCCAAAGCTGCGATTGGTGACTTTACCGATTGCGAAGTGATATTCACCACGCGGCCCCACCCCTTGTCGATCATTCCCGGCAGCAGCGCACTCATTAAAGCGATGGGAGCCAGCATATTTGCGTCCAAAGCTTTGACAAAATCATCCCGCTGCCAATCCGTCCACATTCCGGGCGGTGGTCCACCCGCGTTATTGACTAGAATATCCACACCCTGTGCAACCTCAATCAATTGCTTTTGACCCTGCATGCTTGTAACGTCACAGGGTACCGTCTCAACAGCCACCCCAAATTCTGTTTTTATCGCATTTGATTCATCGCTCAGTGCTTCAGTGCCTCGGGCATTCATTATCAAGTTTACGCCCTCAGACGCCAGCGCTCGCGCGCAAGCTAAGCCCAACCCTTTAGATGAAGCGCACACCAAGGCACGCTTCCCTTCTATTCCCAGATCCATGCGATTCCCTCCATTGTTCTGCCGCTACCAAATACTCAAATTCTAGCAGATACCAGCAGATTACCTTTAACAGGACGTTATGTTGCCATATTTTCGCAATAACAAAAGGCACAGCCAGAAGGGTTTAAACTAAAGTAAGATGTACCAGAAAAAATATAAATCGGCCACGCATACGCAACACCTGCCGGTCTTACGCAGTAAAATGATGCGTGTTTCTGACGGCGCCAATTTGGGAGATGGCCTGTCCTACTCGCAGGAAATGGTGCTAGATGATGCTTACGCACTGACGGACGACGCCGACATTCAGCGGCTTTCAATTGTTGCCGCAACAAACGGCCAATTTCATGTTGCGGACGACTCTTTCCAAGGAACCCGCGGTCGGCAAATCTTTTTAGACTGCGTCGCAACCTTTATGCCGCCTTCAGGCGACACCATTGAGGTGTTGATTTTGGTGGAAGTTGACGAAGATAACAATATTGCAGAAATTTATGGAGCACCCCTTGCGCCGTTTTCACCCAAAATAGATTACGTTTTGGTTGGGATTGATCATCAAAATGCACCAATGCGCCTAGCGCAACTTGCCTGTGTAAGCTTCACACGCGGAACACGTATAACCGCAGCTTCTGGCGAGCAAAAAAAAGTGGAAGATCTTCGCGTTGGCGATAGAATTTTGACACGCGATGATGGCCCACAAGAAATCCGTTGGATCGGACACTCAACCCAGCGTGCAAAAGGTGAGTTTGCACCAATCATGATTACAGCGGGCACTCTTAACAATTCAGCCGACCTAAAGGTGTGTCCCGATCATCGTCTTTTTATTTACCAGCGTCATGATCACATCGGCATCGGAAGATCACAATTACTTGTTAAGGCGCGCCATCTTGTAAATGGTGAAACAGTAACCGTGCAAGAAGGTGGGTTTGTAGATTACTTTCAGTTAATGTTCGACAAACACCAAATCATTTTTGCGGAAGGCATTGCGGCCGAAACCATGCAGATTGACACTCGTACGAGGGGTATTTTACCAAACGATCTTAAGGCGAGCGTTGCAGAGCATGAGCATCAGCATCATCAAAATTACGAGGTCCATGAAAGCCTTCTCGACCGTCCTAATGCTGCTGCTTTACTAAAACGCGCCTCCTCCAAATAAAACACAGGACATAAACAGCGCTTTTTCTTGCGAATTGGCTCCTCGGCACCTATACGCGCCTGCATGTTGGATATCGCTTCAAATAGCCCAGAACTACCGATAGAGATCGCGAGGCGTAGAACCTTTGCAATCATTTCACATCCAGATGCGGGCAAAACGACGCTCACCGAAAAGTTCCTGTTGTACGGTGGAGCAATTCAAATGGCCGGGCAAGTGCGAGCCAAAGGCGAAGCGAGGCGCACCCGATCCGACTTCATGCAAATGGAAAAAGATCGTGGTATTTCAGTTTCTGCGTCTGCAATGTCATTCGACTTCGGTAACTATCGATTTAACTTAGTTGACACACCCGGTCACTCCGACTTCTCAGAAGACACCTATCGCACTTTGACCGCCGTTGACGCCGCAGTGATGGTAGTTGATGGCGCCAAGGGTGTTGAGAGTCAGACCCGAAAACTTTTTGAGGTGTGCCGGCTCCGAGATCTCCCTATCCTGACTTTTTGTAACAAGATGGACCGAGAAAGCCGTGATACATTTGATATTATAGACGAGATTCAGGAAAATTTAGCGATTGATGTTACCCCAGCGAGCTGGCCAATTGGTACTGGTCGTGAATTTATGGGTTGTTATGACATGCTAAATGACCGTTTGGAATTAATGGACCGAGCTGATCGAAACGTGGTTGCCGAAACCATCGAAATCCGAGGTTTAGACGATCCGAAACTCGCCCAGCATGTGCCTGAGCATCTTTTAGCCACCTTTTTAGAAGAAGTGGAAATGGCGCGCGAGTTGCTGCCAAAACTTGACAAAAAATCTGTGTTGGAGGGTCATATGACACCAATCTGGTTTGGGTCTGCCATAAATTCTTTTGGGGTTAAAGAATTGATGGATGGTATTGGCGATTTTGGGCCGGAACCCCAGGTTCAAAATGCTGAACCTCGTCAAATTGCACCGGACGAAAACAAAGTTGCAGGATTTGTTTTCAAAGTTCAAGCAAACATGGACCCTAAACACCGCGACAGGGTTGCTTTCGTGCGGATGGCCTCAGGGCATTTCAAAAGGGGTATGAAACTTACCCACGTGCGCTCAAAGAAACCCATGGCAATTTCCAATCCTGTATTGTTTTTAGCGTCGGATCGCGAACTTGCAGACGAAGCGTGGGCAGGAGATATCATCGGGATTCCCAATCATGGCCAGCTTCGCATTGGTGATACTCTTACTGAAGGTGAGACGCTGAAGGTAACTGGGATTCCTTCATTTGCTCCCGAACTTTTGCAGGGCATACGCGCTGGTGACCCAATGAAATCCAAACATCTCGAAAAAGCGCTTATGCAGTTTGCCGAAGAAGGTGCAGCAAAAGTTTTCAAACCTATGATTGGAGCAGGATTTATCGTCGGCGTTGTCGGTCAACTTCAGTTTGAGGTTTTGGCGAGCAGGATCGAAATGGAATACGGATTGCCCGTCAGATTTGAAACATCGCAGTTCACCAGTGCTAGATGGGTGAGCGGCGACCAGCAAGCTATTGATAAATTAGTAAATATCAACAAACAACACATCAGCTACGATCACGATGGCGACGTCGTGTACCTTACCAGATTGAAATGGGATATTGATCGCGTCGGAAGGGATTACCCTGACATCAAGCTATCGGCAACCAAGGAAATGATGGTTTAACCAGATCAAAAATTTCTAAGGTTTTTTTCCCGCGACCAGCGCGCTACAAACGTCGAAGCGTAAAATGTGTTCAAATCCTTTATTTGTCTTGGAGTATCCCGCCAAACGATGCTCCGTCGCGACCACGATATCAAACAGTCAAGACGATTTTTGCCTATGAACAGCCACTAGATTTTGACTGTATATCTGATCTCGAAACTGATGAGTTCCTATGCGCCGGTCATCAAAATTTTCTCTGTTACGTGCACTCCTGCTAAAGATCAGTCTAGCCCCGCGTGCGCAGCATGAAATTGCTAATAGGCAGATAATCTTACAAAACTATTTCAGCAGCGACGTAATCTCTCACATTGATCCAAAGATGACTCGAGGGGCATCGCAATCAAAATTCCAAACATTACAATTTTTACGGCATGCTTGACGCTGAATTCGGCAGTTACGTCGCCGGTCAAGTCCAAGTTGACGCCGCTTTATCAAATCTAGGAATTTGTACGTTCGAAGGTGTAACCAAAGACCCCTACCACTGCCAGATAAGTTTCAATAAAAGTCTAAGGCGGCGTTTTGTCGCGATGTGTCCTGTTTAACTTCTTTCATAATGTTTGCGGTCACAGAGCGCGGAGAGCCGTACATTACGAAGATAACATATGCCCCTCAAATTGATTGAAGCCATCAGAAACAGTGACTTGATCACACCGTTTTTCCAATATTAGGTAATCTATTTTTTAAATTCTCAGTTCTGTCCGAATAGCTACACTAAGTACAACAATTTGATTCCTAATCTCTGCCTTTATTGACCCAAGCCATACCTTACTGTACAACGCCGACCAGAACAGCTTGCGCGAATACGTGAGAGGTCATTCGGGCCTAAGTTCACTTTCTGATGCTACGGGCTAGAACTTGTCCGTAAATTACGGACATCCATGATCAAATTTTCCGAGTTAAACCTCAACCCGAAGGTGCTGAAAGCAATCAGCGAAGCAGGTTATGAAACACCTACACCAATACAAGCCGGTGCAATTCCACCAGCATTGGAAGGCAAAGACGTACTTGGCATAGCTCAGACGGGTACAGGTAAGACCGCAAGCTTCACGCTGCCAATGCTATCCCTGCTCGCCAGAGGCCGCGCCCGGGCAAGAATGCCTCGCAGCCTTGTCCTCTGCCCGACACGTGAGCTTGCCGCACAGGTGGCGGAAAACTTTGATACGTATTCCAAACACCTAAAACTGACCAAAGCATTATTGATTGGTGGTGTCAGTTTTAAGGAGCAAGACGCCCTGATTGATAGGGGTGTGGATGTCCTGATTGCGACACCGGGCAGGCTGCTGGACCATTTTGAACGCGGTAAACTCCTACTAACCGGCGTGCAAGTCATGGTTGTCGACGAAGCGGACAGAATGCTGGACATGGGCTTCATTCCAGATATCGAAAGAATTTTTAAACTCACCCCGTTCACACGCCAGACCCTCTTTTTCTCCGCAACAATGGCGTCAGAGATTGAGCGTATCACCAGCGAATTCCTTTCGGCTCCCACTCGTGTTGAAGTGGCACGTCAGGCAACTGCATCCGAAACGATCGAGCAAGGTGTATTAATGTTTAAAGCCAGCAGACGTGATCGCGAGGGTAGCGAAAAGCGCCGTGTTCTACGCGGATTAATTGATTCAGAAGGTGATGCATGCACCAACGCCATAATCTTTTGTAACCGTAAGACTGATGTAGATATCACAGCAAAGTCGTTAAAAAAATATGGCTATGACGCATCCCCCATCCATGGAGACCTCGATCAATCTCAACGGACACGCACTCTTAATGCATTTCGCAACAACGAACTACGCCTTTTGGTGGCATCAGACGTGGCCGCTAGGGGGTTAGACGTGCCGAGCGTCAGCCACGTATTTAACTTTGACGTACCCGGGCATGCCGAAGATTATGTGCACAGAATTGGTCGTACTGGCCGCGCCGGTCGTGATGGGAAAGCATTTACAATATGCACTCCACGCGACGAGAAAGCCTTTGATGCCGTTGAGCGACTAATCCAGAAAGAAATCCCTCGCGTTGAAAGTCCAATTAAGAAAATTAATAAGACTAGTCGAGAGCAGGAAGCCAAAAAATCAGTAGATGCCGCATCGGCTGACGTTGAGATCAAAGTTGAGGACACACCCGCAAAAACACTAGAAAGGTCTGGTGGACGCAGTCAATCTCGCGGCAGACCCACATCGGGACGTGAGCGTGACAATCGTAAGGTTGTGGGCATGGGGGATCATATGCCCTCTTTCATTGCACTTAGCTTTGACGAGCGCTACGCATCCTAATTTCCTCTGAATGATTTCCTAACTGCGCGAAATCTTGCAAAAAAACGGAACTTTTTCGAAGAAAAATTATTTTTCAAAACTAGAGTTTAGTGAATGGGGTTGTCTTTTTTTCCCTCATCGCATTCTACTAACGATCACCGTCACCTCAGGTTTTTTACCAATTTCATCCCGACACGTATTTCGAGTTATACGGCGTAATTCACCCTCCAACTTATCATCGTCAGCCATAGTTTTTGTTCCAGCACGCCCCAGAAACTGACTCAAGTCCTCCTCTAAAACGTCCAATAGTGGCGCGTCTGAGCGCCCTACTTCTGGGAGCCCAGACAGGTCGCACCAGGCCTCGCCCAAAACCTTATCGTCTTCGTCGAGAAGCACGGTAACAACAACATGCCCACTTAACGCCATTCGAATGCGGTCACGAACTATTCCGTCAAGTGCACCAATTTGCACGGCACCATCCAAATAGACTCGTCCAGTTTCGACGTAACCAGCGACACTCGGGCGCTCACCAGACAAATCAAGCATTGTTCCATTAACGGCGACAATTGACGCTCTATTTTGCTCCGAAACTAACTTGGCGTGTTCGCGTAAGTGGCGATGCTCACCGTGGTTTGGAATGATCATTCGTGGGCTCACGATTTCATGCAATCGCAACAGATCCGGACGGTTGGCATGGCCCGAAACGTGATATTTACCAGTGCTATCATCCACAACGTCAACACCCATCTCTGAAAGCTGATTGATGATACGAATTACTCCGCGTTCATTTCCCGGAATTGTTTTTGAAGAAAAGAGAAACAGGTCTCCCTCCTTCAGGGTTATACCATTGAACTTACCCCTTGCGAGTTGCGCACTAGCGGCGCGGCGTTCACCCTGACTGCCAGTGACAAGCAACATAAGATTTTCACGAGGTATTTGCGAAGCCTCGTCCGGGCTGACCACTTTTGGAAAGTTCGTTAGGACGCCAGTACTAATGCCCGCTTCAATCATGCGGCGCATTGCACGCCCCATCAGACAGACTGAACGTCCTGCCCGTTGCCCGGCTTCAGCCAGCGTCTTCACCCTAGCAATATTTGAAGCAAACGTAGTCGCCACAACCATATTTGGCGCATCTGCGACAAGTGCCTCTATCTCGGGACCGACACTTGCTTCAGATCGTCCTAAATGATGTGAAAAGACGTTGGTGCTATCGCAGATAAGCGCGCGAACTCCCCCACTTGAGACCTCAGCCCATAAGTCGAAATCAAAAGCCTCACCAACCACTGGCGTCTCATCTAGCTTGAAGTCACCAGAGTGTATTACCCGCCCGGCGGGACTATCAATGACCAGCGCTGCACTTTCCGGAATTGAGTGGCTCACTGGGAGAAAGCCAACCGAAAACGGCCCGGCGTTAACCAGTTCTGGCCAAGATTCCACGATCCGAACGGCTTCCTCCGGTTGGCCTCTATCCGTCAATTTGTGACGCGCTAGATTTGCAGTAAACTTGCGCGCATAGATTGGTACGCCTAGCCGTTCCCAATAGTGCCCAACAGCACCAACATGATCCTCGTGGCCGTGCGTAACGAATATAGCTTCAAGACGATTTTTGTTTGCCACAAGCCACGAGATATCAGGGAAAATCAGATCTACGCCCGGACTGCCATCCATATCCGGAAACGTCACCCCAAGATCGACAAGGATCAAACGCTCGCTACCTGCAGGACCGTATCCATAAACATAGGCATTCATGCCAATTTCACCAGAACCGCCCAATGGCAGATAAATCAAACGCTCATTGCTCAAGCTACGTATTCCTTGTTAAATTTATGGATGACAGTCAGGCCGTGCATGGTCAAATCATCTTCAATACTGTCAAACAATTCCACCGATTGTTGAAACAATGGCGCGAGACCGCCAGTTGCAATAATTTTCATGGGCCGATCTCGTTCAGCTTTGATGCGTTCGCACACTTCGCCGACCAATCCAACATAACCCCAAAAAACACCCGACTGGATACACGCAACTGTATTGGTGCCAATAACCGATTGCGGCTTCGCGATGTCGACATGTGGCAATGCAGCCGCCGCATTGTGCAATGCCTCGAGGCTCAAATTCACACCAGGTGCAATAACACCCCCAATATAAGCACCATCTTCGGCAACTACATCGAAAGTAGTGGCCGTTCCGAAGTCTACAACAATCAAGTCACCGCCATGGCGGTCATAAGCGCCTGCCGTATTAACCAATCGATCTGGGCCAACGATCGTGCCTTCGTCGACGCGAGGGTGCGTCGGTAAAAGACAATCCAGTTTTCCAACCACAATTGGGCGGCAATTGAAAAAACGGTCAGAGAAAACGCGCAGGTTAAATACAACACGGGGAACAGTCGAGCTTATGATGACTTCCGTGATATTCAGATCGATTTCATAATGTTTTATCAGGGTTGAAAACCAAGTGAAATAAGCGTCCGCTGTTCGCGCATGATGCGTTGAGGTTCTTAAAGTGCATAGAAACCGTCTGCCGTCCCAGATAGAAAAGACGGTGTTCGTATTGCCACAATCGATAGCCAGGAGCATATGCTCATTCCTCTTGTGCCTTTAAAAGTAAATATCAGCCGCTGGTATAGAAACCATTCCATCCGCAGTGTTCAACACCAGATTTCCCTGCAAGTCCACCGTTTCAAAGGTTCCAACAGTTTTAGCTCGCTGAGTCCGCGCAGTGATTGTTTTGCCCACACGCGCAGCGTTTGATAGCCACTCTTCCCGAATAGGCTCAAAGCCAAAGACTTGGAATTGAGCCTCATATCGGGCATACTCGACTGCCAAAACGTTTAAAAATTCGTCCGGTAATATGCAACAGCCAGTTTCTGCCAACAGTGAAACAGGGCGAGTGCTTCCCGGTTCTAAATACTCAGAGCTTGGCGCATTTTGCAAATTGACCCCTACCCCTAAAAATAGGTGACGTACACCACCGTTTGGAGCGCTCACACTTTCAAGCAGAATGCCGGCTACTTTACCATTATTTAACAACACATCATTTGGCCATTTCAGGCGAAAATTGCGTGATAGATCGCTAGTTTTAGCTAGTGCTTCCCGTAAAGCCAATGACATGACAAAAGATCGCAATGCAACTTGATTAGCACTTTCCCTAGGATGCAAAATCAAGGTTGCTGCGAAATTTCCCACTGGGTCACACCAAATTCGCCCACGACGACCACGACCATCAGTTTGACGTCGACCCAGAATCCACTCAGGTCCACTCACTTCGTTTACAATGCGAGATGCCTCTGAATTGGTGCTATCTACCTCTTCTAACATCCGCCGGCCGTACCCATCAGGCCAATCACTGATTTTCATTTTGGTCTCTGAGGCCCCTGTTACGCATCTCCGCAAATACTTTGCACGTCCGTAAGGTCCGTCATCGTCAAATAATTTTGAACACGGCGGGTGCTCTTTCCATCAATTTACCAATGCCAATGAAGCTGCTTGCGCCACTCCCTCGATGCCAAAAAGATTTACAACACCTATCACCATCGCAGCAGCCGACACCATCAGAAACACGTACTGCACGGTAGAGCGGCCTTGATCTAACTCATCGCCCTCTTCACCGAAGTACATGTAAAATACTAAACGCAGATAGTAGAACGCACCAATCACTGACGCGATCACACCTAGCACGGCGAGCCACGCAAGGTCCGCCTCGTATGCTGCGCGCAAAACATAAAACTTTCCAAAAAATCCAACCAACGGGGGCACCCCAGCAAGCGAAAATAACAGCACTAACATCGCCAGAGCTTTACTTGAATTTTGCTTCGAGTACATATTCAGCGACGTTATATCCGTTACCGGCTGACCATCTTTCTCCATCGAGAGGATGAAAGCAAACGCTCCAATGTTCATGGTCAAATAGATCGACATGTAGATCAGCATTGCCTGAACGCCAAACGCGGTACCCGCAGCTAATCCCATGAGAGCAAAGCCCATATGCGCGATTGACGAGTAAGCCATCAGTCGTTTGATGTTGCGCTGACCAATTGCAGCAATGGCCCCAAGAAACATGGACATTACGGACAGTAAAGCAATGATCTGTTGCCAATCGTTAACCACGCCGCCAAAGGCGTCGTGCAGGACGCGTGCCAATAAACCCATCGCTGCTAGTTTTGGCGCCGTAGCGAAGAACGCTGTTACCGGAGTCGGCGCTCCTTCATATACATCCGGCGTCCACATATGGAACGGCACTGCTGAAACTTTAAATGCTAGGCCAGCGGTAACGAAGGTCAGTCCAAACATTAGCCCAAGCGGCGTTTGCCCGTGTCCAGCTGCCTCAATAATCCCTGCAAAATTTGTTGTTCCAGCAAAACCATAAACCAACGAAGCTCCATAAAGCAGTAGACCAGAGCTCAAGCCGCCCAAAACGAAGTATTTCAGACCAGCCTCGGTTGATTTTAAGCTGTCACGCCGGATCGAAGCAACAACGTAAAGCGACAACGATTGAAGTTCGAGGCCCATGTATAAAACCATGAGATCACCAGCGGACACCATCACCATCATACCCACAGTCGCTAGGGAAATGAGTATCGGATACTCAAACCTAAGCATATTGCGGCGACTCATATAATCTTGCCCCATTACCAAAACCGCAGCAGCCGATAGAAGAATGGCGACTTTTGCAAAACGTGAAAATCCATCATCGTGGAACATCCCGCCAAAGGCTGCATGTTCGTCGCCGTTTGCCATACCGATCAAGGCCCCCAACAGCACAAATACGCTGGCCGTAACCCACGTCAACATTGGAGCAAGCTTGTCCTTTCCACCGTATACCGCCGCGAGCAACGCAACCATTGCGTATATGGACAGTAAAATTTCTGGCAGAATGATATTCAGATCAGCCTGGATCATATCTCAAGCTCTCCTTAATGCGATGCCATCTGGAGGACCAAAGGGGTCTGAACCAGAGCAGTTTCATAGTTAGAAATCAGATGTTCAACAGAGGGACCGATGATGTCAGTAACCAGTGAGGGATACACTCCCAAGATTAGTGTCATGGCCACTAGCGGGGAGAATATCCACTTTTCTCGCGCAGACATATCCTTAATGGTTTTAAGGCTTTCTTTGATCAACTGCCCAAACACCACGCGCCGATACAGCCACAGTGCATAGGCAGCTGAAAGGATCACCCCTGAAGCCGCCACCAAAGCAACCCAAGTATTGGCCTGAAACACACCAACCAAAACCAAAAACTCGCCAATGAAACCCGACGTACCAGGCAACCCAACGTTCGCCATGGTAAAAAACATAAAGATCAATGCATAAGCTGGCATACGATTAACTAGGCCGCCGTAGGCATCAATTTCTCTGGTGTGCATCCGGTCATATATTACGCCAACGCAAAGAAAGAGGGCACCGGAAATAAAGCCATGGCTTAGCATCTGGAAGATCGCCCCATCGATACCTTGTTGGTTCGCCGCAAAGATACCCATCGTCACATAACCCATGTGAGCAACGGACGAGTAAGCGATCAACTTCTTCATGTCTTCCTGTACTAAGGCTACAAGCGACGTGTAGATGATCGCGATTGCTGACATCCACATCACAACGGGCGTCAATATATCAGTGCCGATCGGAAACATTGGCAAGCTAAAACGCAGAAAACCGTAACCGCCCATCTTAAGAAGGATCGCTGCAAGAACGACTGAACCCGCTGTAGGCGCCTGAACGTGAGCGTCAGGTAGCCAAGTATGTACTGGCCACATAGGCATTTTGACCGCAAAACTAGCAAAGAAGGCCAAAAACATGAGCGTCTGCATACCACCAAGCACTTGTACGCCCAATATCGACAGCGTTTCGGATGCGAATGTATGCTTCATCAAAATTGGAATGTCGGTTGTGCCTGCATCGACAAACATGCCGATCATGGCAACTAACATCAGTACCGACCCGAGAAACGTGTAGAGGAAAAATTTAAACGACGCATAAATTCTCTCTTTTCCACCCCAAATTCCAATTATCAAGAACATTGGAATGAGCCCCGCCTCAAAAAACAGGTAAAATAGCACTAAATCTAACGCCATGAATACGCCCAGCATCAGCGTTTCCAAAAGAAGGAAAGCAATCATGTATTCTTTGACGCGTATTTTCACATCCCAACTTGCCCAAATCACCAATGGCATCATGAATGTTGTCAGCATTACAAATAGAACCGAAATCCCATCGACCCCGAGCTTGTATTTAAGACCCAATAACCAGTCACGCTCTTCAACAAACTGCATGTCCGTATTCAGTGGGTCGAACCCAGCGAGCACGAAAAGAGACACTAAAAAGGTGATGACCGTCGCGACTAGCGCCACCCACTTTGCATTACGTTGGGCGGCGGCTTCCTCGCCGCGCAAAAATATTGCAAGTATCGCAGCGGCTAGTGCTGGAATGAACGTCACAAGAGAAAGCAGGCTATCGTTCATAACTGCGCTCCTCCGTTGAGCGTGATCCATGTGATCAACACTACAAGGCCAACAACCATGGCAAAGGCGTAGGTGAAGATGTAACCAGATTGCGCGCGGCCTGCTAGCCGGGTAATCCACGGAACAAGACCCATCGCTACACCGTTAAGCGAACCATCAATTACGTCACCATCGCCACGCTTCCATAAAAGTCGACCAAGGGCTGATGCTGGTCGAACAAAGAGGAGGTCGTAAATTTCGTCAAAGTACCACTTATTTAACAGGAATAGATATAGTGGCCGTTGGCTCTCAGCGACTCTGGCAGGCATTGACGGGTTCCAGACATAGAACCAAAGCGCAATTATTAGGCCAGACACCATTGCGACAAATGGGCTAACCTTAACCCAATTCGGAGCATGATGCGCTTCATCCATTACGTGATTTTTCGGATTATGAAAAATAGCACCTATCGGTGCCGTACCATGATGAACGGCCATAACAACCGCATGCTTGGGATCGTCGTGCGCCGCTTCGTGCGCATCACCTGACCCATGGTGCTCTTCAACCTTAGCAGTATGATCATTGCGTTGCTCATTCGCATCGCCCGCAATTTCGCCGTGATCCGCTTCCACTGCGGAGTGGCTATCACCATGACCTTCTTTTGACTGTTCCTCATGCGCCTCTATCCCAAAAAATGCATTTACCTGGTGATGATCACCAAAGAACTGACCATACCAAATCATCCCAGAAAATACGGATCCCATCGCGAGAGCGCCAAGTGGAATTAGCATAGTCATAGGGCTTTCATGGGCGTGTTCGTGGGTATTCTTGTTGCCGCGCGGCGTACCGAAGAATGTCATGAACATCAGTCGCCAACTATAAAAACTCGTACATAATGCTGCAATAACAAGCATCCAAAATGCATAGCCGCCCGCTGTGCCAGCAAATGCACTTTCAATTATTGCATCTTTGGACAAAAACCCTGCAAAACCAATAGTAGTGAGCGGAATGCCAACTCCGGTGATGGCAAGGGTACCTATCATCATCGCCCAATACGTGTATGGAATTTTCTTACGCAAACCACCATAGTTCCGCATGTCTTGTTCATGGTGCATTGCGTGGATCACAGAACCAGCACCAAGAAACAGCATCGCCTTGAAGAATGCGTGCGTGAACAGGTGGAACATGGCGGCCGAATAGACGCCAACACCAGCTGCAACAAACATGTAGCCCAACTGCGAACACGTGGAATAAGCAATCACACGCTTGATGTCGTTTTGTACCAACCCCACGGTCGCGGCAAAGAACGCGGTAGAAGCACCAAGGAAGGTAACGAATGCCATAGCTTCGGGTGCGTACTCCATCAACGGTGACATACGACACACGAGAAATACGCCCGCCGTCACCATTGTCGCAGCGTGGATCAACGCTGAAACAGGCGTTGGGCCTTCCATCGCATCGGGCAGCCAAGTGTGCAGAAATAGCTGCGCTGACTTACCCATTGCTCCAATAAACAGGAGGACAGCCAGCAGGTTGGCTGCGTTCCATTCACGCCACAGGAATTCCAACTGCGTTTCCGCCAATGCTGGAGCTGCAGCAAAAATATCCTCAAACTTAATGCTGTCGGTCATCAAATAGATGCCACAAATGCCCAGCACGAAGCCAAAATCCCCTATACGATTGACTACGAAAGCTTTGATCGCTGCTGCATTGGCTGAGGGTTTTTTGTAATAAAAGCCTATCAATAGGTATGAAGCGACGCCCACCCCTTCCCAGCCAAAAAACATCTGAACTAAATCGTCAGCAGTCACGAGGGCCAGCATGGCGAAGGTGAAAAACGACAGATATGCGAAGAAGCGCGCTTTGTAGTGTTCGCCATCACCCCAAGCTTCATCGTGCGCCATGTAGCCAATGGAATAAAGATGCACCAACGCTGACACTGTGGTCACAACTATTAGCATAATTGCCGTTAAACGATCCAAACGGATGGACCACGCTGCATCCAGCGTTCCCGATTGAACGAACTCAAGAATGTGTATCTGCTGCATAATGCCGTTATGGCCCAAAAACACTATCCAGCTCAGCAAACACGCCAGGAACAAAAGACCTGTGGTTACATTTTGCGCGCCTTTCTCCCCGATGAAGCGCCAACCAAAACCACTGATTAAGCTACCTAGAAGTGGCGCGAACAGGATGATTTTTTCCATCGTCGCCTAGCCTTTCATCACATTGACATCTTCAACCGCGATTGTGCCGCGGTTTCGGAAGAATGACACGAGGATTGCAAGACCAATGGCTGCCTCTGCCGCGGCCACGGTCAGTACGAACAATGTGAAAACTTGTCCCACCAGATCCCCAAGAAAACTGGAAAATGCCACTAGATTAATATTTACAGCCAACAATATCAGCTCAATCGACATAAGCAGTATGATGACATTCTTCCGGTTCAAAAATAGGCCAAAAATGCCAATTACGAATAACGTCGCTGCCACGCCTAAGTAGTGTTCCAAGCCAATCATTTTCGGTCCCTCGGTTCTTTTTTTCCCAGTCTGTGCTCAGAGGCCCTGTCCTGGTTTTATGTCTCTTAATTCCATCGAGTCGGCTGGATCACGCCACATTTGTGCCAACACATTTTGACGCTTAATATCCTTGCGATGCCGCAGGGTCAGAACGATTGCGCCAATCATGGCCACCAATAAAATCAAACCCGCTAGCTGGAACAGCAGAAAGTACTGATCATACAGGATTACGCCCAGCGCCTCAGTATTGTGCATATCAGTGGGTGTGACAGCACCACGCAGTGCCTGAGCCTGTTCAGACACTTCCCAGGCACCGAACGCTATTCCTAGTTGCATCAACAATACAACACCTATTAGCAGAGCCAGTGGCATGTATTGCGCCATCTCCGCCTTCAGTTCGGCAAAGTCTACATCCAGCATCATCACAACGAATAAGAACAAGACTGCGACGGCCCCAACATAGACAATGATAAGTAACATGGCGACAAACTCCGCGCCAAGCAGAACGAAAAGGCCTGCCGAGCTCAAAAACGCCAATATCAACCAGAGCACCGAATGTACTGGATTGCGGCTGATTACAGTAAAAAAACCGCCTGCAATCACACAGATCGCAAACAGGTAGAATGCAATTGCTGTGATGGTCATGTGTCACTTCCCTTTTTTTCCGCTAAAATTTCCTGCGCAAGATCCATGGCGCGAGTACTTGCAGGAATACCTGCGAACATCGACATTTGTCCGATGCATTCCACAATTTCCTGTCTCGTCGCCCCAGCTTCCATAAGATGGCGAACCGTGAGGCGAATTTGAGCATCAGCCTGCGCACCGAGAACAGTTAGTGCTGCCAAAGTAAGCAAAAGCCGAGTTTTAGCATCAAGCCCATTTGAATTGATAGTATTGCCAAAGAACATCTCCATAACGTCCTTGGGCATAGTCGGCCACAACGCCTCAAACCCTTTTGGGGTGAACGACTCTAGGGCGGGATTCATGGCCTTAGCCATTTCCTGATATTGCGCAAACATCGTTTCGAATGGGTTCTTTGAATCTGTCATCTGTAGGGCGCATCCAACGCAATGTTGCGAGCGATCTCTGCTTCCCAACGATCACCATTGGCAAGTAATTTTGCCTTATCATAAAATAATTCTTCACGTGTTTCCGTGGCAAACTCGAAGTTCGGTCCCTCAACTACTGCATCCACAGGGCAAGCTTCCTGACAGAACCCACAGTAAATGCACTTGGTCATATCAATGTCATAGCGTGTCGTGCGGCGGCTGCCGTCTTCACGCGGCTCTGCATCAATAGTGATTGCCTGCGCGGGACAGATTGCTTCGCATAGCTTGCAAGCAATGCATCGTTCTTCCCCATTAGGATAACGCCGCAGTACGTGCTCACCACGGAAACGTGGCGACAGCGGGCCCTTCTCATGCGGGTAATTTATCGTAGCTTTTGGTTTGAAAAAATATTTCATACCTAATTTAAAACCCAGTACGAAATCTTTCAGTAAAAAGTAACTCGCGGCGCGCTTATAATCGATTGCGGTCATCTCAACCTCCAATTGCCCAGCGTGCATAAGCGCCGCCGAAAAGTTCGAATTTCGCGAAGAACGCTACAATAACAACCCAAGCAAGCGACATTGGCAGAAACACTTTCCAGCCAACCCGCATTAGCTGGTCGTATCGGTAGCGCGGTGCGATGGCCTTGACCATCGAGAACACAAAAAACACAAGGCAAATTTTACCTAACATCCAGAGAAGCCCGTCCGGCAAACCTGGGATTGGTGAAAGCCAACCACCTAAAAAAATAACCGACACCAGCGCGCACATCAAAACAATGGCAACATACTCACCAATCATAAATAGCAGGAAGGGGGTCGAACTATACTCTACCTGATATCCGGCCACGAGTTCCGACTCCGCTTCAGGAAGATCAAACGGCGGACGGTTTGTTTCAGCCATGGCAGAGATCAAGAATAAGAAAAACATTGGAAAGTGCGGCAACCAATACCATGAAAAAACACCGTACGCACCGTCCTGAGCTCGCACTATGTCTCCAAAGTTCATCGACCCTGTGGTTATGATCACGCCGATTATGATCAGTCCTAGAGATACCTCATACGAAATCATCTGTGCGGCAGAGCGCAATGATCCCAAAAAAGGATACTTGGAATTTGATGCCCAACCACCCATGATCACCCCGTAGACCTCAAGCGAAGAAACGGCAAAGACGTAAAGGATCGCTACATTGATATCTGACACGACCCAGCCGTCATTGAACGGGATGACCGCCCATGCGATCGTGGCCATTACCAGACTGATCATTGGCGCTAGGAGGAAAACAAATTTGTCTGCCCCTGCAGGATAAACAATTTCTTTGACGATATACTTTATGAAATCAGCAAATGACTGCAGTAATCCAAATGTCCCCACGACATTGGGGCCTCGGCGTAGTTGTACAGCGGCCCATATCTTGCGATCCGCGTAAAGCAAAAAAGCCAGCGCAAGAAGCAAGGGCACTACGACCAACAGAACTTGCCCCAACGTGAGCAGAAATATCCCTAGGTAAGTGGTAGAAAAGTATTCAGTCATAGGTCCTCACACCGTCGGTATTCTGTTATCTTTGCAGCTTGAAACAATGACCTCAGCGTCAATCGTCTTCGAACCGCGTGGTAAGGCAGCCGAAATGGTGTAAACCGCATCCCCACTCCAGATACCACCCTGAAAATTGACAGTTGTGCGCAAGTGACGCGCAAAACCAAAGCCTCGAATTAGCGCATACTGTGCTGCCGCGCACTCGGCGTATTGGTGTACATCTTGATCGTTTCGCGCGCCCGTCATGAAAACGAGAAAGTTGACCAGATCACCTTCTAACAGACGTGTATCGACGCTTTGATAGACAGGCTCAAAAACTATTCCATCACGCATAACCTGTTCCTCCCGCGCCGTAGTGCATGCTGACAAAGCGGCACAAAAAGCTAGGCTTACAAGAGGGTAAGAGGTGCGTTGGTCCATTTTATTTAATCACTCCGCCGCAATTTTCTTTTGCACAAACCTTGCCTTAGCGGCGGCTGACAATTCGGCCATCAGTTCGCTTGCTCGTGCAATCGGGTTGGAAAGATAAAAATCATCCACTGCAACTTTAAAACGGCCTTTTTCAAGTCTGCGTGCGGGCAGTGGCAACCATTCGTTTTCCACAACTTTATCAATTTGAGCCAAATGAGGCACTTCATGAACGAGTATGTTGCGAAGTTGCGCCAGAGAATTGTAACCAAGCGGAGTACCCAGTTCTGCGCTTAACGCTCGCAAAATGGCCCAGCTATCTTTCGCCTCACCCGGCGCATATCCAGCCCGCATCGACAGTTGTGGGCGACCCTCAGTGTTTACGAACAGACCGTTTTCTTCCGTGTAAGCTGACGCAGGCAAAATCACATCGGCACGATGCGCTCCACGATCCCCATGGCTGCCTTGGTAAATGACGAAAGGTCCGGCGGCAATGTCGACTTCATCAGCACCTAAGTTAAATACTACCTCAGCTCCGCTCAGCGCAGCATCAATGCCTCCTTCAGTAACAGCACCAACATCCAACGCACCCACACGACTTGCCGCCGTGTGCAGGACCATCATCTTGCCTCCAAGCGCGTCCGCTAGCGCCATTGCTTGCCCCAATACGGCAGCGCCGTCTCCTTCGCAAATTGCTCCCTGCCCTACAATGACAATTGCGTCATTCTTAGGTTTCGCCGTACGCACCATTTTATTAAGCGGAATGCGACCGGGCCCTGCAAAATTATAATCATAGGTAAGATCAAGTCCCTTGCGACCGATAACAGTCACCTCAGCGCCCTTAGTCCAAGCCTTACGGATGCGCGCATTCAACACTGGCGCTTCATCTCGTGGGTTCGTGCCAATCAAAATGATTGCCTGCGCATTGTCGATATCCTCAATCGACGCGTTACCGACATAGGCCGAGCGGTTATTGGCTGGCAGCACGGCCCCATTAGTCCGACATTCTATATTGCCTTCAAGCCCATCGATAATTTGTTTTAGGGCAAAAACTGCCTCAACTGGCGCAAGATCGCCCACGAGACCAGCTACTTTCTGGCCGATGAGTGCTGATGCGGTTGCATTCAAGGCCTCACCCCAAGACACGGGCTCCAGCTTGCCATTCACCCGCATGTACGGCTTATCCAAACGCTGGCGGCGCAGGCCATCCCAAACGAAGCGTGTTTTATCACTTATCCATTCTTCGTTAACCCCATCATGGTTCCTTGGTAATATCCGCATGACCTCTCGGCCCTTGGTGTCTACGCGAATATTGGATCCCAAAGCATCCATGACATCTATTGTCTCTGTTTTCGTAAGTTCCCAAGGTCTTGCCGAGAACGCATAGGGCTTGGAAGTCAACGCACCAACAGGACACAGATCAATGATGTTACCTTGAAGATTGGAGTCTAAAGTTTGGTTCAAGTAACTGGTAATCTCAGCATCTTCGCCACGACCCGTTTGACCCATTTGAGTGATCCCAGCCACTTCGCTTGTAAAACGCACACAGCGTGTACAAGAAATGCAGCGCGTCATCGTAGTCGAAACAAGCGGACCAAGGTCTAGATCGTCCACCGCGCGCTTCGCCTCTTTGAACCGGCTGCCGGAAACTCCGTAGGCCACAGCCTGATCCTGCAGATCGCATTCGCCACCCTGATCACAAATGGGGCAATCCAGAGGGTGGTTAATGAGCATGAACTCCATAACACCCTCACGCGCTTTTTTGACCATCGGCGAGTTAGTTTTTACGACCGGGGCCTGCCCTTCGGGACCGGGGCGCAAATCACGTACCTGCATTGCGCAAGACGCAGCAGGCTTGGGAGGACCGCCCACAACTTCAACAAGGCACATACGACAATTTCCAGCTATAGAAAGTCGTTCGTGATAACAGAACCGAGGGATCTCAACCCCCGCTTGTTCACAGGCTTGAATTAGGGTCATTGCCCCATCAACCTCAACCTCATTTTCATCGATGATGATCTTGCGTAGGTCAGACATGACTCACTTCGCCCTCAAATATACGCCGATCGCGCTGTTACGTTCGATTTCCGCGTGCCCAAGCTCGCAGAAGGATTCCGGTTCGTCATGGCTGACGCCTTTGACTTTCATGTAGGCTTCGCCGCGTTTCCGCATACGCGCCTTCTCTTCATCGGAGCGGATGTAGGCCTTGATCTCAGCTTCACTGTACCCCAACGCCTGCGCCTGACGGCCAAGCGACCAGAGCCTAGTGACGCCCTTGATCTTACGTGCATCAATGACACTACATTCTTCCGAAATCACGTATGCCACGAGAATATAGTAGACCTGGTCGTCAATGTCGCTCACATCACGCAGAGGAGGCTTTGCCGCAGCAACGCCGGCACCAGCCAACACAACGGCCGATAGTAGAGCAGAAATCGCAGTTGATTTCATGAAAACCTCTCTGCTGGCTGGCTGACAAACTGTCTGCCCACGCAAAAGAATGGAGGCTCTTTCTCAGAAGGCCAATAAAAGCCGCAATATGTGCCCCTACGCGTCATGGACGACAGTATCCTTCCAGCCGGATCTGATCATCCACCGGAATGAGAGTTTCTTCGTCCGGCCCCACCACCCAGTCAATTGTCGACGTACCATATTGTTTGATACAGTAGGAGATGCCGGAGTGGCGGCCGGCTTCTCGTGCCCCAGCAAGGCTTTGGTTAGCCTTTCGCACTTCGACCGTGAAATGCTCGCGTTCTTCCTTAGACACCCTGACCGCTCGGGAGTTAAAATATAACCCGTCAAATGAGACGACATCTTTTCGGCGTCGATCACAAGCTGACAGGACTAAACCGACAGATAGCAGGCACACGATGCCTCCCTTGACAGGCATTCTCGACAAAAAGGAGAACTTCGCAGTCATCAAATTCACTCCGCGGCCATTGCGCCCAAACGGCCCGATTTTTGAGCCTTGACACGATCTTCGATTTCTTCGCGAAAATTACGGATCAATCCTTGAATAGGCCATGCAGCTGCGTCACCTAGAGCGCAAATTGTATGGCCTTCGACCTGCTTAGTCACATCAAACAGCATATCAATCTCTTCCAGTTCTGCCTCACCTTTGACCAGACGATCCATGACACGCATCATCCAGCCAGTCCCCTCGCGGCACGGTGTGCACTGACCGCAACTTTCATGTTTGTAAAATTTCGACAGCCGCCAAATAGCTTTTATCGGATCGACGCTCCTATCCATAACAATCACAGCTGCTGTACCCAACGACGACCCGACTTCGCGAAGAGCATCAAAATCCATTATCGCTTCGCGCATGTTTTCACCACGAACGCAAGGAACTGACGAACCGCCCGGAATGACTGCAAGAAGGTTCTCCCATCCTCCACGAATTCCCCCACAGTGTTTTTCAATCAATTCCTCAAAGCTAATCGACATCTCTTCCTCAACCACACAAGGATTGTTGACATGACCCGAAATTCCAAAAATCTTGGTCCCTGCGTTATTGGGGCGGCCGAACCCAGCGAACCATTCTGGACCACGACGCAAAACAGTGGGAACAACAGCAATTGATTCAACATTATTGACAGTCGTTGGACAGCCATACAGCCCAGACCCAGCCGGGAACGGCGGCTTCATACGCGGCATGCCCTTTTTTCCTTCAAGGCTCTCCAGTAGCGCAGTTTCCTCACCACAAATGTACGCTCCAGCACCGTGATGCAAAAATAGATCAAAATCCCAATTTGAGCCGGCGGCATTTTTCCCTAACAAACCAGCATCATAGGCCTCGTCAATCGCCGCCTGTAGCGCCTCTCTCTCTCGAATGTATTCGCCACGAATATATATGTACGAAGTATGCGCTCCCATCGCGAAAGACGCAATCAGTGCTCCTTCGATCAGCGTATGGGGATCATGCCGCATAATCTCACGGTCTTTACAAGTGCCAGGCTCAGATTCGTCTGCGTTGATCACTAAGTAAGCCGGTCGACCGTCGCTTTCCTTCGGCATAAACGACCATTTCAAACCAGTCGGGAACCCTGCACCTCCACGCCCTCGCAAACCGGACGACTTCATTTGGTCTACGATCGCGTCACGACCCTGCTGGATGATCTTCGCTGTGTCATCCCAATGGCCACGTGCTTTCGCGCCTTTCAACGACCGATCATGCATGCCATATAAATTCGTAAAGATACGGTCCTGATCTTTTAGCATCCCGCTACCCTTCGTTGGTCTGACGAGCGCGCCAGATTTGATAGATGTTCACCAGCGCCCAAATCAGCGCGGCAATTGCGGCAAAGTCGAAGAGAAACGCATAACGTCCTGGCAACCCCACCTGTTTTGCAATCAACTGAGCAACAATCCAAAACACGATCGTTCCAGCAATAATAAGGGCTATGACTCGCGCTTTTCTTGCCAGCAAATGATCCTGTTGCTCTGTATTCATGTTTTAATCCCTGTGCGCTTCACTCTTACCGGTAAGCTTGGAAAAATCTGTGTCTTGACCCTCCGCTAGCGCACGCGCTTGCTTGAGCCAGTCATCACGTTCGATACGCCCCTTAAACGAGAGTTTGTCGTCCATTGCAGCGATGTCCTCAGCAGTCCAAGCAGCAATTTGTGCAAAGCTAGTAACACCAACATCATGAAGTTTTTTCTCAAGTGCCGGCCCGACACCTTTGAGTTGTTTCAAGTCATCTACGTCATCAGACGATGATGTGGCATTTAAGTCCGTTTTCGCCAGTTCCTGAGACGGCGCATCGGCTTCTCTTTTTTCCTGCTTTTCTTTAATTTTTGCGTCCTCCGCTTGCTTCACAGCAGGCCTCGGATTAGGTGATAGAGCCGGCGGCTCTGCACCAGTTTGGCGTCCAGCAACGATCCCATCTTTGTCGACCCACGGCGTGGACATTGGAACTTCTGAGCCATCAATCCGCTTAATCGTGTCGCCAACATCGGTAGCCATTTGAACAGATGCGTTAAATTTTGTTCGGCCGCTATCATACTCTTTCAAACTGGTAAGACCCGAAAGTGGCTCCGAAGCGTAGCGACCATTTTGTGGACCTGGCGTCGGTACTTTACCTGCCGCCAGTTCGTCCAACAGCTCAGCTAGATTTGACGCTGACAAGTCCTCGTAATAATCTTTCCCGACCTGCGCCATCGGGGCATTTGTACAAGCGCCCAAACATTCCACCTCTTCCCAACTAAATTTTCCATCATCGCTCAGCGTATGGGGACTTGCAGAAATCTTTTCCTTGCAAACCGCAATCAAGTCTTCAGCGCCACAAATCATACAGCTAAGTGTACCGCAGATTTGAATGTGTGCCACACTACCAACCGGTTGCATCTGAAACATGAAGTAAAACGATGCCACTTCGAGCACCCGAATATACGCCATGTCCAACATATCGGCCACATATTCAAGCGCCGGCTTACTCAGCCAGCCTTCCTGCTCCTGAGCCCTCCACAGCAAGGGAATGACGGCACTAGCCTGACGACCCTCTGGGTATTTAGTAACTTGCCCCTCAGCCCACTCTAGATTGGCAGGGGTAAACTCGAAGCATTCAGGTTGTTGATGGTAAAGGCGGCGCAACATTAGCGGTCAATCTCCCCAAACACGATGTCGATCGTACCAATGATTGCGGCCACATCTGCCAGTTGGTGTCCGGTAGTGATGTGGTCAAGCGATTGCAGGTGCATGTAGCCCGGTGCTCGCATCTTACACCGATACGGTTTGTTAGAGCCATCGCCGACGATGTACACTCCAAACTCACCCTTTGGCGCCTCTACAGCGGCATAAACTTCTCCCTCCGGCACGTGGAAGCCTTCAGTGTAAAGTTTAAAATGGTGGATCAGGGCTTCCATCGAGGTTTTCATCTCGCCACGCTTTGGCGGGCTCAGCTTGCCGCGCGCCATAACGTCCCCCGTTGCATCACGAAGCTTTAAGATTGCCTGCCGAATTATCGACGTTGACTCCCGCATTTCTGCCAAACGCATCAAATAACGATCGTAGCAGCAGCCATTTTTTCCTACCGGGATCTTAAAATCAAATTCATCGTAACATTCGTACGGTTGCGAACGCCGCAAATCCCAAGCTAACCCAGCAGAGCGTAGCATAACTCCCGAGTAACCGTGTTCGAGCGCTGTATCAACGTCAACAACACAAATATCAACGTTCCGCTGTTTAAAAACACGGTTTTCGGTCAGCAAAGTCTCGATATCTTCTAGTACGTTTGGGAAGCCGAGGGCCCATTCTTCTATATCATCAAGCAGCGCGTCGGGAATGTCTTGGTGCACACCGCCCGGTCGGAAGTAATTCGCATGTAGGCGCGCACCACAAGCTCTTTCATAAAAAATCATGAGCTTTTCGCGTTCTTCAAATCCCCAAAGATTTGGCGTCAGCGCTCCGACATCCATTGCCTGAGAGCAGACATTCATCAGATGATTTAGAACCCTACCAATCTCACTGTAGAGAACCCGGATCAGTTGCCCGCGTCTCGGAACCTCGGTTCCCGTCAGTTTTTCGATTGCCATGCAGTAAGCGTGCTCTTGGTTCATCGGCGCCACATAATCAAGACGGTCGAGGTAAGGCAGGTTTTGCAAATACGTGCGGCTCTCCATCAACTTTTCTGTGCCACGGTGCAGCAATCCTACGTGTGGATCACAGCGTTCAACAATTTCACCATCTAGCTCCAGAACTAGACGCAAAACGCCGTGTGCGGCAGGGTGTTGAGGACCGAAGTTGATGTTAAAATTGCGAATTTTTTGCTCACCTGCCAGCACGTCGGAGCTGCCGTCATCATACCTTGAACCATCCATCATTTGGCCTCTCCCTTTTCGTCACCAGGAAGAATGTATTCAGCCCCCTCCCACGGCGACATAAAATCAAATTGACGATAGTCTTGCGTAAGTCGCACTGGTTCGTAAACGACGCGCTTTTGCACCTCGTCGTACCGAACTTCGGTGTAACCAGTGGTTGGAAAGTCTTTTCTCAGCGGATGCCCTCGAAAACCATAGTCTGTGAGCAAACGACGTAGATCAGGGTGGTCTGAAAATATTATCCCAAACATATCAAAGGTTTCACGCTCTGGCCAATTTGCACAAGGATGCGTCGATGTGATTGTGGGCAGCGTTTCATCCTCACGAATGGCCACGCGTAAGCGGACGCGAGCATTTTGGTACATAGACAGCAAATGATACACGACCGTAAATCGCTTCGATCGATCTGGATGATCTACGGCTGTGATGTCAACTAAAGTTGCGAACTTGCAATTCGGATCGGCCTTTAAAAAATCAATCAAGCCAGCGATGTTAGCTGGGGCCACATCTATATTCAGCTCGCCAAAACTGATATTCCAGCCTAGGACGCAATCAGGGCGTTTTACTTCGATGTGCGAACCCAACTCGTCAAGTGCTTCGTTCATCTTTCAATTGTCCCCGTGCGGCGAATTTTGCGTTGCAATTGCATAACACCGTACATCAGCGCTTCAGCAGTGGGCGGACAGCCCGGCACATAAATATCGACTGGTACAATACGATCACAACCGCGCACCACACTATACGAATAGTGGTAATAGCCACCCCCGTTAGCGCACGAACCCATCGAAATTACGTAGCGCGGCTCTGGCATTTGATCGTAAACTTTGCGTAGCGCTGGAGCCATCTTGTTGGTGAGCGTGCCCGCAACAATCATGACATCCGACTGACGTGGTGAGGCGCGAGGCGCCGTCCCAAAGCGTTCCAAATCATAGCGCGGCATTGATGTGTGGATCATCTCAACAGCACAACAAGCCAGCCCAAACGTCATCCAATGCAGGGATCCCGTTCGGCCCCAATTAATTAGGTCTTCTGCCGTAGTCAAAAGAAACCCTTTGTCTTGCAACTCGGCATTCAACGATTGTGTTGAAACTTCTCGATCTACCCCAGCTGTGTTGGCTCCAGTCATCACTCCCATTCCAGCGCCCCTTTCTTCCACTCATAAGCAAAGCCGATAGTCAGCACGCCTAAAAAAATCATCATCGACCAAAAGCCGACAGTACTAACGTCTTTAAAAGCCACGGCCCACGGGAACAAAAAGGCAATTTCCAAATCAAAAATAATGAAAAGAATTGATACTAAATAAAAGCGGACATCAAATTTCATTCGGGCATCGTCAAAAGCATTGAAGCCACACTCATAAGCACTCACCTTTTCCGGGTCAGGGTTGCGAACGGCGAGAACGACGGCGGCTAATATAAATACAAGGCCAAGCCCTATGGCAACGGCCAAGAAGATGATAATTGGGAAATATTCCCTGAGCATCTCTTCCACAGGTAGCTCCTTTCACGCGCGCAATGTGCTCGCAGTCAAATGGCTGTAAAATCTAGTCGGGGTTTACCCGCCGCCATGTGCGGGGTCAACAGACCCTTAACACATTCAATTATTGAATTTCGAATATTTTATCTATTAGAAACAGATATATAAAGTCGATAGGCGAAACCATGCGGCAATAGGTCGACCCTCAATTTCTCAGGATACTAGCCAATTTCAACAGACCGCTCTAAATGATTCCTCTAACCGACCATCATGCAACAGATGCATTGAACACTGATCCACGAGCGCCAGCGATGTTCTTGTACACTTAAAAAGCGCCAATCGGTCTGCTATTAATTATCGTTCAGACGTCCGTTTGCGCCCAGGTGGGCATGCGCTTTTCAAAGAACGCCCGGGTACCTTCCTCAGACTCCTCATCTTGCCAGCAAGCAACCAATTCGTTGATCGTGTGGTCCACAACTGCGTCATCAATTGGAGTTCCGAGATACCGGATCAGAGACTTAGCACGGGCTACCGCTCGCGGCGCGCAGGAGAGGTAGGGTTCCACTTCGTTTTCTATAGCGTCATCCAGTGCCGATGCCGTCACCGAGTCCGCCAGTAAGTTGAGACGCACGGCCTCGGCTGCATCAAATATTCGCGCTGACATGAACACCCTGCGTGCTTTTGCTTCCCCCATTCGGGAAACAACGTAAGGTCCAATCGTGGCTGGAATGAGACCCAAACGCGTTTCAGTAAGGCCCATCTTCAAGCCATCAAAACCAATGGCCACATCGCAGACGCACGCCATGCCTACTCCACCCCCAAAGGCATTCCCCTGGATCTTACCAATTAACGGTTGTGGTAATGAATTTAAAGCCTGCAGCATTTCAGCTAATTTTCGTGCCTCACGGATCCGCAACGCAGGTTCCATTTTTCGTTGTGCACGCATCCAAGCCAAATCACCCCCAGCGCAAAAAGACTTCCCAACTCCGGTCAGAATCACAACTCTTGTAGACGGGTCTTTAGAAATTTGCCTCGATGCCTCAATCAATTCAGATAGCATCTCGCCAGACATTGCGTTGTGCTTTTCAGGACGATTAAGCCTCAGTGTTGCAACTCCGCGATCGTCTTTCTCGAGAAGTAGAGTTTTAAACATTGCAAGCTCTCACTGTTATTTGCTGCGCATATCGCGTGCCATGCCGGCAGCGGTTTCCAAAATAGTGGGTTTTAAACCAGTCAGATAGCCTCTTTGTACTAGCCAGTCGTTTACAGCTTCGGTCGCAACATTACCGGCGGCACCAGGTGCATAAGGACATCCTCCAAGACCACCAACCGCAGCGTCAAATACACGGAGCCCCACTTGTAATGAAGCTTCAATGTTGATCAAAGCGCGACCCGCGGTGTCATGATAATGTCCAGCTAATTCATCTGCAGGAACTTCGTTTAGAACTGCGGTCAACATCGCCAAAATACTTTCGGGAGTACCCTGCCCGATTGTATCACCAAGACTGATCTCATAACATCCAGCTTTTTTCATATAAGCTGCAACCTGCGCGACTTTTTTTGGCGAAGTAGGCCCGTCGAACGGACAGTCCGTTACGCAACTGATGTATCCCCGAACAGGTAGATTAACACTCCGTGCGGCGTCTATGACTGGTCCAAACCGTTCCAAACTTTCCGCAATCGTGGCGTTAATATTGGCTTTCGAAAAGCCCTCCGACGCCGAGCCGAAAATAGCGATTTCATCAGCTTGTGCCATTACCGCCCGGTTAAAGCCCTGCATATTTGGGGTCAGTGCTGTGTAAGATACGCCGGGTTGCCTTTGAATATTTGTTAATACCTGCGCCGAATCTGCCATTTGAGGCACCCATCTTGGGCTAACAAAACTGCCAACTTCAATTCGCTTAAAACCTGCCTTACTCAAACAATTCACTAAGGAGATTTTATCTGCTGTCGGGATATTATTTCTTTCATTCTGGAGGCCATCACGAGGCCCCATTTCAAAAATCTCAACAAATTCAGACATCTAAAGCCTCATAGAAATTCTTGTTATAGAATTTCTGTTCGCCGTCCAGCGCCCGGGCCCGTATATATGCAGGGCGAGATTTGATACGTTCGATATAAGCTATCACGTTCTTAAACTTATCTACATGGACGAAATAAGATGCTGAAAACAGGTTAAAACCCATCATGGTGTCGGCCGCCGAAAATCCGGATGGGAGCAACCAATCCTGGCCATCAAGAGAAGAATTCATTGCCTTAAGTGTTGCACCCAATCTCGCGGCTTCCAATTTCAGCACCGCCGGCGATGCCGGAGTTTCAGGCCCCATGAATAAATGCTGCATGTTCAAGGAAGCGATAATGCTCGCCTGCGTCTCCGCAAAACCCAGCCATTCCAAATATGAAATCCGGTCTGGATCACCGACCAGACGTCCAAGCCCACATTCAGGCCGTGTCTCTGTTAAATATTCAACAATCGCACCACTTTCATGAATCGTGATGCTATCAATTTCCAATGCAGGCACGCGGCCAAAAGGCGAAATCGCTTTGAACTCTGGCTTCCTTAATGACCCATCTGTGATCGAGTAAATCCTCAATTCAGCAGTCAAGTTCATCTCTTCCAGCAACCAGAGAATTCGAAAAGACCTGGAAAATGGGATGTGATGAAGTTTTATCATTTTACAAGGTCCTCATCCACGTTTTCCAGGACAATCAGAGCATTTTTTTCTTCGACTTGCGCGCCTTCGTTTGTCAGAATCGACTCGATGAGCCCATCGCGAGGCGCAAGCAACGCATGCTCCATTTTCATTGCTTCGAGTATTACTAGTTTATCACCCTTTGCGACCCTACAACCCACTGTCGTCAATATAGACTTCACTAGCCCCGGCATAGGGGCCGACACTACGTTTCCGCCTACATCAATCTCTTCCTCACACTTCAAAGGATCGAGGATGTGAAAAACAAATGCACCTCCCCAAAAAACAGTCAGTTCTTGTCCGAATTTTACCATCCGCGCCGTTACGTTTGTTTGATCAACCCACCAAGAATCCTGTGCAAAGCAGACCTTATGCTGAACGTTGCCAAGATCTACCTCGTACCGACCTGTTCCGAAGACGGTAACTCTGGCCTCAAAAATCTCCTTTTGGTGGGTCATAGACACCGAATGAGTAAGCGGTGACCACATGACGAGGCTTGACTTTGGCTTTGTCTCTGGTGAGCTTAACATCCCCATCGCACAAAGCGCCGCAACCGTACGGGTCTTTGAATCAGCTATGGGCTCCATTGCCAAACGCTCAATATGGCGTTCAATCAATCCAGTATCCACATTACCAGCAGCAAAGTCCGACTGCTTCGCCAAAAGGCTTAGAAACGACATATTGGTGGTCGTACCGGCAATATCCGTATTCCTCAATGCCGTCTCAAGTTGACGCAGCGCGGCATCGCGCGACGGACCATGCACAATTAGCTTTGCAATCATTGGATCATACCAAGGGCTAATATAATCCCCTGCTCGAACACCACTGTCAGTTCGCGCAATTTCTGGAAATGTGAGATGGGTCAGTCGACCGGTGGCGGGAAGAAAACCTTTTGGGACATCTTCCGCGTAAATCCGAGCTTCAAAAGCGTGTCCGTTGATCTTCAATTCAGATTGCTTTTGTGGCAGAGATTCACCGAACGCCACACGCAATTGCCATTCAACAAGGTCGACATCGGTAACCGCCTCAGTCACCGGATGTTCAACCTGCAACCTGGTATTCATTTCCATGAACCAGAAACGATCGGTCCTAAGTCCGTCCGACGCATCGACAATGAATTCCACAGTACCCGCACCTTTGTAGCCGATGGCTTCAGCTGCTCTCACAGCCGCAGACCCCATCGCCTCTCGCATTTCCTCAGTCATTCCTGGTGCAGGAGCTTCCTCAATCACTTTTTGATGGCGTCGCTGCAACGAACAATCCCTCTCAAAAAGGTGGACTACCGTATCGCCGTCCCCGAATATCTGCATCTCGATATGCCTGGGTTTTTGGACATACTTTTCAATCAGTACATTTTGATTTCCAAAAGCAGTTATTGCTTCGCTGCGAGCGCTTTCAAGCGATGCTTCAAAGTCTTTCCTCTTTTCAACTAGGCGCATACCTTTGCCCCCGCCTCCTGCGACCGCTTTGATAAGCACCGGATAGCCGATGGCATCGGCGGCTTTCTGCAGAATATCAGGCGACTGTGCTGCTCCATGATAACCCGGTACTACTGGGACACCAGCCTCCTCCATCAAAGCCTTTGCCGCATCCTTGAGACCCATCTTGCGAATTGCCTCAGTCGAAGGACCAATAAACACCAGCCCTGCAGCCTCAACCGCCTCAACAAAATCAGGGTTTTCACTCAAAAACCCATAACCCGGATGAATAGCTCCAGCGTTAGTTTCAAGCGCTGCAGCAATTATTGCCTCTCCCCGAAGGTAACTGTCCGCTGGCGCAGAACCTCCAATGTAGACGGCTTCATCCGCCAGCCGCACATGTTTGGAGTCTGCATCCGCATCAGAAAAGACGGCGACGGTCTTAGCACCTAGCGCCCGCGCAGTTTCCATGACCCGGCATGCGATTTCGCCGCGATTTGCTATTAAGATCTTATCAAACATTAAAATTGTCCTTGATAATACGGACGCAACCCGCAACTCCCTGCCCCTTAAGCCCCGAGGATATTACTGGCAAAAGGAAATTACATTCGGAACACTCCGAAACGTGTTTCCTCAATCGGTGCATTCAGCGCCGCTGATAAACTTAGGAACAACACATCCCGGGTCTTGCGAGGATCAATAATTCCATCATCCCAGAGCCTAGCACTTGCATAAAGCGGATGGCTTTGGTCCTCAAACATTTCCAAAGTCGGACGCTTAAATGCGGCTTCTTCTTCCGGCGACCATGTTCCACCTTGCCGCTCAATCGCATCACGTTTGACCGAGGCAAGAACTCCTGCCGCTTGATCTCCGCCCATAACTGAGATTCGACTATTTGGCCAAGTCCATAAAAAGCGCGGCGAATATGCTCGTCCCGCCATCCCGTAGTTACCCGCGCCGAAAGAGCCACCGACTAACAGCGTAACCTTAGGCACTTTTGTCGTCGCGACCGCGGTCACTAGTTTGGCGCCATGCCGGGCGATACCTTCAGCCTCATATTTTTGACCAACCATAAAACCAGTGATATTTTGCAGAAACACCAAAGGTATTAACCGCTGTGAGCAAAGTTCTACGAAGTGTGCTCCCTTGGCTGCACTATCACTGTACAACACCCCATTGTTGGCAATAATGCCGACTGGGCAGCCTTTAACATTAGCAAAACCACACACCAGCGTTTCACCGAACCGGCGTTTGAATTCATCAAGGCGTGAACCATCGACTATCCGAGCAATTACCTCGCGGATGTCGTATGGTGTTCTCAACCCTGCTGGGACAACACCAAGAATATCCTCAGGATCATAGGCCGGGTCTTCCGGTGACGCCCAAGTAACCGTCAAAGGTTTGCGCCTATTCAAATGAGATACAGCCTGACGCGCCATAGCCAGTGCATGCGCGTCATCTTCCGCCAAGTAATCTGCAACTCCAGACAAGCGCGTGTGCACATCCCCACCGCCAAGATCCTCAGCACTTACAACCTCCCCTGTTGCTGCTTTAACTAAAGGGGGCCCCGCGAGAAAAATCGTACCCTGCTTTTTCACTATGATCGTGACATCAGACATCGCTGGCACATACGCTCCACCAGCCGTACAAGACCCCATTACCACCGCAATCTGCGCGATTCCTTTGGCACTCATTCTTGCCTGATTGTAGAAAATTCTTCCAAAGTGATCACGGTCCGGAAAAACTTCATTCTGGTTGGGCAAATTCGCTCCACCCGAATCCACCAGATATACGCAGGGGAGATGATTTTCCTCAGCGATTTCTTGAGCGCGCAGATGCTTTTTTACGGTCATCGGGTAATAAGTGCCGCCCTTCACAGTGGCATCATTACAGACAACCATAACGTCCTGCCCGCAGACTCGACCTACCCCTGCTATTACACCAGCACCTGGCGCAGCACCATCATACATTGCATGGGCCGCAGTTGCACCAACCTCTAAAAACGGGCTGGCTGGATCCAACAGGTTTGCCACCCTTTCACGGGGCAGCATCTTGCCCCGACTTATATGACGAGTGCGGCTTTTTTCACCTCCGCCCAAAACCGCAATTTCAGATGCGTCTTGAACTCTTTGGATCATTTCCAGATGCGCGGCACGATTGGCCGAAAAATCATCCGATCCTGACAGAATTTTGGACTGCAATTTGGTCATGACCTAATCCTTATTCGCCCACACCCGCGGGCTCCAAATAGATTGCCTGTTCTGCGGTCAACCGCATGTGGCAGGTAACTGACGCCGGGCCTCCACCTGAGCCCCCACCCCAGAGAGATTGCTCATAAATGCAAGTCGCATCTCTAAAAGCCATCCAAGCGCGCTGCATATCGCGTAGCGCATCAGCCTGGCTCGACACAGACGATCCGAGTGCCACCGCTTCGTTGTCAATCGACTTTGCATTTGAGCTAGCGCGTTTGTAGGCCAAATTGAGCTTGCCATCCCAGTACTGCCTTTCGTGCTCCAAACAGGTCACCATGCCAACTGTTGACCATCCTTCCGGCATGCTCTCCATGCAAGTAGCAGCCGCCTCACCGACACATTTACGAAAATCTCTACAGGCTCCCAATGCATTGCTCCGTTACAGCTGTAGAAAAAATTACCGATTGGCAAAAGGCCGGCGCTGCGATCGGCATCGCACTGATTAAAGCCAAAGCCTTCATGACTGTGCCGCCATCATCTCCCGGCCGATAAGCATCCGTCGGATTTCGCTGGTCCCGGCCCCAATCTCCATCAACTTAGCATCTCGGAACAATCGCCCAACCGGATTGTCGCTCAAATAGCCAGCACCGCCAAACGCCTGCACCGCTTGATGGGCTACTTTCATCGCTTCTTCCGACGCATACAGGCAGCAGGCCGCCGCATCCTGACGTGTAATCCGACCTTGATCGCAAGCTTTCGCGCATTCGTACACATACGCCCGCGCAGAATTCATTGCAGTATACATGTCGGCAATTTTACCCTGCATCAACTGGAAGGACCCAATTGGTTGTCCAAACTGTTTACGCTCGACCATGTACGGCATCACCTCGTCGAGACAGGCCGCCATAATACCAGTGCCAATGCCCGCCAGTACGACCCGCTCATAGTCCAAACCAGACATGAGCACGGCAACACCTTTGCCCTCTTCTCCAAGGACGTTTTCAAAAGGAACCTCTACGCCCTCAAATATCAGTTCTGCGGTGTTTGATCCGCGCATACCCAGCTTGTCAAAGTGCGGGCTAGTCGAAAAACCCACCATGTCTTTTTCTACGATGAATGCCGTTATTCCACGAGCACCAGCGTCTACATCTGTTTTTGCATAGACCACCAGTGTATCCGCATCTGGCCCATTGGTTATCCAGTATTTATTTCCATGTAAAACGAAACGATCATTGCGCTTCTCAGCGCGCAGCCTCATTGATACCACGTCCGAACCAGCGGACGGCTCTGACATTGCCAGTGCTCCAACATGATCACCTGAAATTAAGCCTGGTAAAAATTTTTGTTTTTGCTCTTCATTTCCGTTGAGTTTAATCTGGTTAACGCAGAGATTTGAATGCGCGCCATAGGACAAAGACACTGAGGCTGAAGCCCGTGCAATCTCTTCTACGACAATTACATGAGCCAGGTAAGACATCCCAGCGCCACCGTACTCCTCAGGAGTGGTGATTCCCAATAGCCCTAGCCCACCCATCTCTTTCCAGAGGTCATTGGGGAAAGTGTTAGTCTGATCCACTTCCACCGCAAGTGGCTTGATCCGTTCCTGAGCAAACCGATGAACCATATCGCGCATGGCGTTGACATCTTCGCCTAGGTCAAACTCCATCGTGTGCAGGAACATTGGCCCTCACTCCATTTATTGAACACTTGTTCATTAAATAGTCAAATCCACAGATACGATCAAGAAACTTTTACAATGGCCTGAATACTGTCAAAATTTGCAGGTTAAGTTTCTATTGAAACAGAAACTTGTTCGAACGTCGCAATACATCCACTTTTTAGGCGTAAAAGGCCTTTATCGACCCCGGCAAACGGCGCCAACTTCGGCATGAATAATCCGAGCTATCATGGCGCAATCCTCTAGCGAAAATGTCAGGGGAATCCGCATATCAATCACCCCTTTTAAAACACGGTCAGTGGCCGGCATGGGAATGCTGGGTGCGTACCGCCAACTGTCATAGCGGGATGTAAAAGCTACCGGCTCCACGCCACCAAACCATTTTAATTCTACTCCGCGCGCGCTACACCTAGTCAAGACTTCAGCAATCTGCTCTTCGTGCCAATCAAGCAAAAGAAACTGGATGGATGAGCCAACAAATGTTTCATGCTCACTCCGGCGAGTTAAACGCAGTCCAGGTACGTCCCGCAAGCCATTCTCTAAAACTTCGTATCGTGCATTCCAACCGTCGACCTGCTTTTTTAAAGTTCGAATCTGAGGCCGCAATATCGCTGCGCGCAAATTATCCATCCTGCCCGATACGTTCGGTGTGTCATATTTGAACTGGTTGAACACACTTGGGTCTGGTGCTGCGAGATGTCGCTCATAAAGCATGTATGACCCCGACAAAATTACAGCCTGCGCCATAAGATTGGGATCATCCGATACCAGTAATCCACCTTCGCCAGAGTTGGCATGTTTGTAAGTTTGCGTGGAATAACAACCCATCATCCCATGGCGGCCGGACGGCACACCTTTCCAAGCACCCCCCATAGTGTGGGCACAGTCTTCAATCACACGAACACTATTTTCCTCACACAAGGCAATCAAAGCGTCCATGTCGCAGATGTGCCCTCTCATATGGCTGAGCATCAAGACGTCAGCCTGCCCCAATTTGACGGCAAGGTCCTCAAGATCAATCAAAAGGTCCTCAGTCACACCGACAAAAATTGGGATAGCTCCCACACTTGCGATAGCTCCAGGGACTGGGGCAAGCGTGAAAGCATTGGTTAACACCCTGTCGCCAGGACGAACCCCCATTGCCCTTAGCGCACAACCCATTGCATAACCACCAGAAGCTACAGCAAGGCAATACTTTGCTCCGGTGAATTCCGCAAACTCTTGTTCAAGCAAGGCGGCTTCGGCAATCTCTCCAATATCAACATTGTACCTGTGCAAACGACCGGATCGCATGACACGCACTGCCGCTTCAATTGCCTCCTCTGGAAGGGACTCCTGTTGGGTAAAATTACCTTTGAACGTTTCGCTCATCCAGTGCCTCACATACACGTGTTTTCTCAAATTGCATTACGCCAGCTCATGTGCCACTGCAATCGCCAAGACTACTTTTTCCGAAACGGCATATTATGTACGCAAACAATTTTGTACCACGATAGCTTCTTGTGTGCAGGAAAACACGATGGAGAGAATAATAATCAAAGCAATGAAATCCTTCATTATCCTGCCTCAGGCCAGTTTTTAAATTTGTTTTCAGTGCCTGACGATCTTCATTGGGGAATATTACCGGATCTCAACACCTTTAGTCCAAAACAAAAAAAACGAACATACAGGACTTAAACCGCATTTCTCCCAGCCCTGAGGAGACCGAGTCTCCTGTGGGCTTTAGATGAATGATTACCCATATTTTGTTGGCTCTGTCCGATCAGGTATTGCGACCTATTAAGTTTTGAACCAAATCCGCAAGTTTGGCAAAGTCTGAGAGCAGGGCCTCTGGTGCAAGCGAAGCCATATCTTCGCCACTTGGGCCAAACGTCACTAGAATCGATGGCACACCGGCGGCACGCGCAGTGTTTCGATCCGTGTCGCTGTCACCAATTAGAACAGTCATTTTTGGTTCGCCACCAAGACGACGCACCGTTTCGAACAACGGTTCAGGATCAGGCTTACAAACCGGTAAGGTATCAGCTCCAACCAAAGCGCCGAACACGTCACGAACTCCCAGTTCTCGTAGTAGCCGATCAGCTAGGCTCTCAGGCTTGTTGGTACAAATCCCCACCCCGTATCCAAGCGCTTTTAATTCTTCAATTGCCTCCAATGCGCCAGGATAGAAAAAAGTTTTTTCAGCGATTGATTTGCCGTAAGCGTCAAGAAGAACCGGATAATAAGTCTCAACGATAGATGAATCCATACGGTTGCATCGCGTCAGGCCCTCATTTAGCATTCGCCTTCCACCGCGCAAAGCAATTCCCGCATCGGTTTGGGGACTAAGTACATTTCCAAGCCCCATATCACGAAAACAATAATTTGCAGCCGCGATCAAATCTCCACTGGTATCCGCCAGTGTGCCATCTAGATCAAAAACCACCGTACGCATTATCAACTCCAAGTTTATGTTGGTGCATTTTCGCGCACCACTATATGAAAGCGCAATCAGTTTCGATACTTTGTGGCCTTGTGCGCTTTTACTATCCAGTTAAAACGGTCGCACCCAAAATATTAAGAGTTTAACTCATGACCATAGCACTCGTTATATTGGCAGCCGGCAAAGGCACGCGGATGAATTCTGAGAAGCCAAAAGTTTTACATGAAATTGGCAACGCATCGATGCTGATCCACACAATGCGCTCAGGCGCAACTTTATCGCCTGAACGCACAGTAATTGTAGCAGGTCACGGGTTTGAACAAGTTCGCAAAGAGGTTGCAGATTACAATCCAAACGCAACCGTTGTTCTGCAAAAAGAGCAAAAAGGTACGGCCCATGCCGTCAGTTTTTGTCGCGAAGCACTTTCCGATTTTGATGGAGACGTGATCGTACTTTACGGCGACACACCGTTTATCAGACCAGAAACCTTGACGAAAATGTTAAAAGCACGTTGCGACAACGCCATTGTAGTACTTGGATTTAAGGCGAAAGATCCAGAAAAATATGGACGGTTGGTTATGAAAGACCACAGTCTGGAACGGATCGTTGAATACGCTGATGCTTCGGTTGAAGAACGAAACATTAAATTCTGTAATTCTGGAGTAATATTAGCAAAATGCGATCAGCTTTTCGATTTGATTGACAGCGTGCAGCCCCAAAATGCGCAAGGTGAGTATTACCTGACTGATATTGTCGGAACCGCTCGGGAACGAGGCTTCTCAGTCACCGCAGTGTCCTGCAACGAGACCGAAACCCTTGGGATCAACTCTCGTGCGCAACTGGCAGAGGCAGAGGAAGTGTTCCAGCAGCGCGCGCGGAACGAACTGATGCATCAGGGGATTACACTGCAACAGCCAAACTCGGTAATGCTTTCCTATGACACTGTAATTGGACGAGACACGGTCATCGAGCCAAATGTTTATTTCGGACCAGGCGTCACCATCGAGTCGGATGTTCGAATTCAAGCGTTTTCTCATCTCGAGGGATGCCACGTCTCCCGAATGAGTGTAATTGGTCCCTATGCCCGCCTCCGCCCTGGTGCAGAATTAGCGGAAAATGCGCGTATTGGAAATTTCGTTGAAATTAAAAACGCCCTGATTGGGCAAGGTAGCAAAGTAAATCATTTGTCCTACATCGGGGACGCAGTTGTCGGAGCGACCGCAAATATTGGCGCTGGTACGATAACTTGTAATTATGATGGCGTTATGAAGCATCAAACTATAATTGGAGACCACGCGTTTATAGGCTCCAACACAATGCTGGTCGCGCCGGTGACAATTGGCAATGAGGCTATGACCGCTTCCGGTTCGGTTATCACGAAAAATGTACCAAATGCTGCATTGGCTCTCGCTCGTGCCGAACAGGTGAACAAGCCAGGACTTGCGCAAAAGTTATTCGAGTTTTTAAAAACTAAAAAAGCAAAACGCGACAATTCCGAATGATACTACTTAATGTTTCCATCAGGCTCAGGAAAATACTACCCATTAAAGTGCAACATTAGAAATACCTGCTTTTAAGGTTCTTTTGCTGTAGCTGACTTAAATTTTCAGGGATATTGCGGCTGAAGTCCGAAAACAAAAATATTTGAAAAAAAGATGATTATAGTTAATTCAGCGTTATCGGTTGAACTAAAGATTGTTACGCTATGCCTTGTTTAAAAGCAGGCACAACCCAACTTGCTGTCACAATTTCAAGGGGTAGATAGTCGAGTAGCATCGGCGCAAAGTAAAAAATCCAATTAAAGGCATTTCAGATGGTGAACCTCGAACAGGCGCTGGATGAACTGAGGGCGAACATCGAGCCTGATCGTGCATCGCAAATGGCAACCACGTATAAGCAGTCACGTCTCGTTCTGGGACTATCCGCTTCCACTTTAAACAATTTATCAAAAAGTTGGCGACAGTCGCTCAGCACGCAAGAAAGAGTTGAACTCGCCAAAGCGCTATGGGAAACTGACATTTTTGAAGCTCGGATTACTGCCGCAAAGTTGCTGACTCAAGCACGATTACGCCCGGACGCGGCAGCGTGGGAACTAATTCAGGACTGGGTTCCTCAGTTAGACAGTTTGGCAATAGCTGATCACGCCTGCGTGGCAGGGCAAAAGCGGCTTGCTGCGGATCGATCGCGCATTAACATTGTGCAAGGCTGGGTAACATCGGACCACATCTGGCAACGCCGAGCTGCGCTCATTATCACACTTCCTTGGGCCAAGCTAAATTTCCCCAAGCCAAAGGACCTTGAAATCAGAGAGCAAGTTCTTGGCTGGGCGGCGATTTATGTCAACGATAAAGAATGGATAATCCAGAAATCCATTGCACAGTGGCTTAAAAATTTATCGAAACACGACGCTAACCGAACACAAGAATTTTTAAAAATTTATGGTAGCCGCATGAAAGGTTTTGCGCAAAAGGAGGCCAGTACACATCTTTCAGATTTTGAGTGACCGTCGGATCTTAATCTGCAAAAACCTGAACTTCCAATAACTCTGTCAACATCATCCCAAGCGCCTGCATCGCTGATAAAGATATCCTGCTACCAGCACCACTTGTACCCTCAATGGGTATCAGCGTCACTGCCAAATTGTTTCCTTTCCAGCGAACCTTCCCGGGCCGGGAATTAGCGACCAACGGCGTCTTAAGCCACATCCCCGGTTCAGTTGGAGTGCCAAGCGAAACAATCGTTGTACCAAGCGGCCCGGAGCTCGCCGTTGGACGGTCGAGTAAATCCCCACCGTCAATTTGTTCTGGCTTTGTATCAGGCTGTGCGATAGCAACCGGTGCTACATTTTTTTCTGAGGTAATTAGACGATCTTTTAACGAACCGAGATCAATACTCTCACAGGCTGTAAGACAGCATAAAATCAAAATGGAAATTGAATACCGCATGGCGGCAATAGTGCAACTGAATGTGATAAGGTTCAAGGTTTGAAGCTCTTGCCCCGGCAAGCATTCGCCTCTACCAATATAATATGAACACACCTTTGATCGATCCATTCCATCGTGCAGTAAATTACTTGCGAGTGTCCGTGACGGACAGATGTGATTTCCGATGTGTATATTGCATGTCTGAAAATATGACATTTTTGCCAAAAAAAGAACTCCTTACGTTGGAAGAGCTGGACCGTATGTGCTCCACTTTTGTACGCTTAGGAGTTGAGAAACTACGTATCACAGGCGGAGAACCGCTAGTGCGGCGAGAGATTATGACATTCTTTCGGTCTATGAAGCGTCATCTTGATAACGGCCATTTAAAAGAATTGACGTTGACGACAAACGGTTCTCAACTTGAGCGATTTGCCGGTGAATTATTCGACTGCGGCGTGCGCAGAGTAAATATCTCTTTGGATACAATCGACGAAGAAAAATTTGCAAAAATTACGCGTTGGGGCCGTATTTCTCAAGTCTTACGCGGCATTGACGCTGCTCAGGAGGCGGGATTAAGGGTCAAAATTAATGCTGTCGCACTCAAGGGATTTAACGAAGACGAGTTATTCTCCCTAGCAGAATGGTGTTCCAGCCGTGATATGGATATGACTTGGATTGAGGTAATGCCGATGGGCGATCTTGGCAACGAAGATCGCCTGGATCAATATTGGTCACTTTCCGATCTGCGTACACGGCTCGCCTCTCGCTATACGCTAGCGGATCTCGACGAACGGTCAGGCGGCCCAGCGCGGTATGTAAGGATCGAAGAAACAGGTCAAAAAATTGGCTTTATTACGCCTATGACACACAACTTCTGCGAAAGTTGCAATCGTGTCCGCCTGACCTGCACCGGTCAGCTTTTCATGTGCCTTGGTCAAGAAGACATGGTCGACTTACGTGCTCCACTCCGCGACAATCGAAAAGGTCAAGGCCAGCTTGAAGCTGCCATAAGGGCGGCTATCAAACTCAAGCCTAAAGGTCACGACTTTGACTATTCACGTCAAGCGGTAGATGGGCAGATGTCTCGACACATGAGTCATACGGGCGGATAAGGCTGAAACAGAACCATTGTCTTGGGCGATAGCCGCAAGGTTTATATTAGTTTTGCGCACGGCTCCTTCGTAAAGGTGTTGACTCAAATGGAGGGCATGCGCTGTTCAATTATTTCCGCCCACCAACTGCAGCCTGCAGGTATGGCGTCATCACTAAAGTTGTATTCAGGATGATGGACCTTAGCAGTATCGCCATTTCCAATTAAAATGTAAGCCCCAGGGCGCTCTTCCAATAGGTAGGCAAAATCTTCACCTCCCATCGTCACGGGCGCGTCTTCACACTGTCCATTTATAGAGTGCGCGACTTTGGCAGCAAACGCTGTTTGTTCCTCACTGTTAACCATTCTTGGGTAACCTCGGTGATAATTAACAATAACCGAGCCTCCAAAGGTGAGCGCAACCCCTTTACAAATTTCTTTGATGCGGATTTCAGCAAGATCGCGCATGGCATCACTCATCGTTCGTACGGTACCCTTAAGGAGGACTTTCTGCGGAATTACATTAAAGGCGTTCGAAGAAGTTTCAAACGATGTCACTGACACAACGATCTCATCGGATGGATCGGCGTTGCGGCTAGCAACAGTTTGGAGCGCTAGAACAGCCTGGGCCGACATAACGGTGGTATCCACCGTCTCATGAGGTTTTGCTGCGTGTCCGCCTTTCCCCTCAAAAGTAATTTCATAGGTATCAACCGCAGCAAAAAATGCTCCAGACCTAATCGAAAAATGCCCCAACGGTAAACCGGGCCAGTTGTGCATGCCATACACTTCTTGAATGCCCCAACGGTCCATCAGCCCGTCATCGCACATTTCCTTGCCACCCCCACCGCCCTCTTCAGCTGGTTGAAAAATCAAAACTGCAGTACCATCAAAATTACGGGTTTCAGACAGGTATTTAGCCGCACCCAGCAGCATCGCAGTGTGCCCGTCATGCCCGCAAGCATGCATCGCACCATCAGCTTTCGACGCGTAATCAAGTCCAGTTGCCTCCTGAATCGGCAGCGCATCCATATCCGCGCGCAACCCAATCACTTTACCCGAAGTATTCGATTTTCCTTGAATAACTCCAACAACACCAGTTCTTCCAACTCCTGTAACTATCTCATCACAACCAAACTCTTTTAGTTTATCTGCGACCAGTGCGCTCGTACGATGGGTTTCGAATAGAATTTCGGGATTTTGATGAATATCTTGACGCCAAGCTGTAATTTCGTCGTGCAAATCAGCAAATCGATTTTTAACCGGCATTTAGTTTTGCTCCTTCAGATCGCGCTCACCGAGCGCCATGCGACGTTCGATCAATTCAGCGAACCAGCTTGATCCAGCTGGAATTGCTTCATCATTAAAATCATATGCTGGGTGGTGACATTGTGCACTGTCACCGTTGCCCAAAAAGATATATGCCCCCGGTCGCTCCTCAAGCATGTAGGCAAAATCTTCGGCTGGCATGATAGGGTCAACGCTCTCGTTAATATCGCCCGCCACGGTACGCGCCGCATCAGCAGCATAGCCTGTCTCTATTTCATGATTAATTGTTGGCGGATAGCCATTCCTCCATTCCATTGATGCGGTTGCACCAAACGCAGAGGCCGTGTCTTCGCTAATAGTGCGTATACGGCTTTTAACTAATGTCCGGTTCTCGCTATCAAGCGCACGAACCGTACCTTTCATGATTACTCTTTGAGCTATAATATTTGATGCCTGACTGTCGGTTTCAAATGTTCCCACTGTGACAACAACACGATGCAATGGATTGACGTTTCGCGCCACGACAGACTGCAGTGAAACAACAATCTGTGCAGCGACAAATGTTGTATCTACCGCCTCATGTGGCGCAGCCGCGTGCCCACCCACACCGGTTACAGTAATCACAAACTCATCTGCGGAAGCCAATATAGCACCTGACCGAATAGCAAATTGCCCCACCGGAATGCCGGGCGTATTGTGCAAACCATAGACCTCCTGAATGCCCCAGCGGTCCATCATCCCGTCATCGCACATTTCCTTCCCGCCGCCGCCGCCCTCTTCAGCCGGTTGAAAAATCAAAACGGCGGTTCCATCAAAGTTTCTGGTTTCAGATAAATATTTTGCGGCACCAAGCAGCATCGCAGTATGCCCATCATGCCCACAAGCGTGCATTTTTCCATCAATTTTGGACCTGTAGTCCAGCCCTGTTGCTTCATAGATCGGCAGCGCATCCATATCTGCACGCAAACCGATCACACGTCCCGCACTATCTTGTCGGCCCTTGATTACTGCTACAACCCCAGTTTTACCAATTCCTGGTGTAATTTCATCAACGCCAATTTCTTTCAACCGCTCAACTACGAACGAGGCAGTTTCATGCACGGCGAACATCAATTCTGGATTTTCATGCAAGTGTCGACGCCACCCAATGATCTCCGCGTGCATGTCCGCGATACTATTTTTGACCGCCATTTAACTTTCCCTCGATCTGTATCGCCTATAAACCCAACCCTAGTCTCAGTTTGGAACCATCGCTAAAACGGGAAAATCGAAACCTGGTTAAATCGTGGCCGACTTCAGCACCAGTTACAAGATCCGCCATAATTCGTCCAAATGCCGGACCAATCCCAAATCCATGACCGCTCATTCCTGTACAAATGCTCAACCCTTCCAAGGGAGCTTTGTCAACAACCGGAATAATGTCAGGCATTGTATCAATCATTCCCGCCCAGCTAAAAGAAATCTCAACCTTGCCCAGCGCCGGGAATAAGGTTTCAAAAGCTAACCTTATATCGTTAACCCTGCCAAAATTTGGTTTTGGATTTAGTATCCTGATTTTCTCGAAAGGGCTTTCAGTGGCGCCATTCCAGCGGCGTGATGTCGCCCATCCGTCAGGAAAGCCCCGGAGGCCCCAAGGTCGATAAGTGCGCGCGAAAGGAGTGTGTCGCAATTGTGGAAGATAACGAACAAAATGGCGCAGTGCGTCCCAGCCCACAAAAATTTCGTGTGAACCCGAGGCCGCGATCGTATAACCTCCATCTTGGCGACGACGAAAAGCCAGCTTTCCCCCTGCGGCAGCACCATCGTGAATTAGCGGCAATGTCTTCGTGGCAGCAACTGTGGCAGATACCGACAGCTGTGGGATATCCACGCCCTCGTTACGCAGGAAAAGCGACGACCAAGCGCCGCCTGCTACAATCACTTCTTTAGTTTCGATCAAACCTCGCTCAGTGACAACTCCAGCGACTCGACCACCGGCCCGGTCAAGAACGCGCGCGGCGCAATTTTCCACAATCACCGCGCCTCGCCGTTTTGCTGCCCGCGCGATCGCTGGCACGGCCGCGAACGGCTCTGCCTTCATATCCGAGGCGGTGTGAAGTGCGGCAGAATACAGGCGGCTCATGCCTGGAATCATATCTGATAGGGCGCGCGACGATAACAACTTGCTATCGACACCCATGGGAACAGCATCCTTCAACCAATCCTCATATCGTGATATCTCAGCCTCTTGCGACGAAAAATATGTAACTCCACAATGTGTTAACCCAATATCTTGATCAAGTTCTTGGGCGATCTCCTTCCACAACTGATTGGCTTCGATCATTATTGGCAACTCGGCTAAGTCACGTCCTTGCTGACGTATCCAGCCCCAGTTTCTCGCCGATTGTTCTCCAGCTACTCGACCTTTTTCTAGTACTACAGGCTTCAAACCAGCCTTGGCCAGATAGTAGGCCGTTGTTATACCGATAATTCCACCACCAACAATCACGACATCAGCTTTAGGAGGCAGTGCTTCAGAATGTTCCACTGCACATGAAGCAGAGATCGGAAACTCACAAATTTGCTCTATCATGGTAGTTTTTTACCTCCCAACTCACCCGATATGTATCACGTTGAATGTCCATAAAAGCTTAAAGTTATGAGAGAAGCTTAGTGATCTTCACCTCGGCACCTACCTTTGCATCGATCCAGCAACGTTTGAACACTGCAAAATAAGACACATTGTGTTTCTTCTTAAATCGCAAAAATTATCAAGCACAATTGCGAAGCTTAAACTACATATCTCACTGATTTTATGAAAGATTTTTCTGCGCGATAAAGTGCTGCGAAGCTGCAGAAATGCCTTCATCGCCCCCACAACTGTCAGCGCCGGAGAATTAAGCTCTCGAGAGTTCTTAGACGATTCCTCAAACACCTTCGTCATCCCTAAGCATAGCCAGCAGCTTGCACATAAATGCCCGCCCCATCTCGAACTGTTCAACACTCAAGAATTCGTCCGGTTGGTGAGCCTGGGCAATATCGCCAGGTCCACATATAACTGCGGAATAACCCGCATTTTGAAAATGGCCGGCCTCAGTGCCATAACTCACCACTCTTGACGCATTGTCTCCAGTAAGCCGACGCACAATTTGTTCAGCTTCTCCGTCTTCCTCCGGCCGTAACGCTGGAACGCCATACGTTTCACCCAGCTCGATATAAGTCTCTGGAACAACTGTCTGCATCTCAGCTTCGATCTCAGCAACTCGTGATCGGGTTTGATCTTTCCACTTTTCAGGTGAGTCCCCGGGAATGAAACGAAAATCAAGGCCAAAACGACAATCAAGGGCGGTAATATTATGCGCTGTACCACCCTCGATACGTCCAACATGCAAGGTAGTCCAAGGAGGGTCAAACATCGCATCCGCACCAGTGGGCTCCTTTGCGGAGTTTGTAGTATTCATCTTGTTTGCCCAATCGATCAGCTTGACACCGTACATTATGGCATTCGCACCAGTATGCATAATCGAACTGTGAACCTCATATCCACGTACGTGAACGTGAAATCCAGTCCCTCCCTTATGCCCCGTCACCGCTCCCATCATCGATGGTTCGCCCACAATAACAGCGCTTCCCTTCGGCAAAACAGCACTCATGTTTTCGATCAAAGGTGGGGCACCGGTGCATCCGATTTCCTCATCGTAGCTCAAAGCCAGTTGTAGGGGCCGGATGACGCCCGCGTAATGGGCCTCAACCAAAATCCAAATCGCAAGCGCATTAAATCCCTTCATGTCACAAGTGCCGCGCCCAAACAGCTTACCATCCCTCTCAACGACCTCGAAAGGATCACTATTCCAAGGCTGGCCTTCTACCGGCACAACATCAGTATGCCCAGACAGCACTACTGCACCAACCTCTTTTGGACCAACATGTGCGAAAACAGCAGCTTTGCGTGGATCAAGTTCATGCAGATGCCGGAAAGTCTCAATACCATGCGATCTTAAATAGTTTTCGACCCAATCGATTAAAGGTAAATTTGTGTCTGAGGATACGGTTGGAAACGACACCAGCTTTTCGAGTATTTTTCGGGGTGACAATCGGTCCATCATGCTCGGCATCCTCCAGCATTTTGAACACCGTCCTTCGTTGCCATGGCGGCGGGTTCAAAATTGATTGCATTCGAAGTAAAGTTATCGTGCGGTATTTTAACGTGAGGTTCCAGTACACGGCATGCTTGCATGGCACCAAAACGATGAGGACCAAGGCACACTGCCTGACCTGAGTATTCCAAATTTCTGTCCATTCCCTTAAATCGCTCCGTGAAATCAACTAAATCAGGTTCCGTCACTTTTCCTACGGTCCAAAAAGGCGCACTGCATTGCAACTTGATCAGCCAGATCAAACAGTCCTGGTTTGGATTGGCTCCAATTGAAGCCATTTAAACTAGCAATAAAAAAGAAAAATTTGATTGCGAATTTGAACGCAACATCAGAGGAACAAACAAGCTTTTTTCCATCAAGTACTCCGAGTTAAATGGGTGTCGCGTCAGTAGCCGCTGTTGGAAATCAAAACCTTGTGCCCTGGCCCCACCTCTTCGTACTCACTTGGTCCTGGCTCATAGCCGATCGGATGAATCGGTGATGGAATAGGTTTAAAGTTTAGATCTTTTTCAGTTTTGCGCCGAGTCGGATCAGCAATCGGAACAGCCTTCATCAATGCCTGTGTGTAGGGATGCTGTGGGTTTTCAAAAACGGAACGCCGGGGGCCGAGCTCAACGATGCGTCCGAGATACATCACTCCGACAAAATGACTGACCCTTTCGACAACCGCCATGTCATGACTAATGAAGACATACGATATGCCAAAATCAGCTTGTAGCTCCATCAACAGGTTTAGCACTTGTGCCTGAACTGAAACATCCAGCGCAGATACGGCTTCGTCCGCAACGATCAGTTTCGGATTCAATGCCAGAGCGCGCGCTATCGCGATCCTCTGTCTTTGCCCACCTGACAACTCATGGGGGTAACGGTTCATAAACGCGCGGGGCAGTTCGACTCTATCAAACAACATAGCCACACGATCCCGCATTTCGTCCCCCGCATGCGTGCCGTAGTTGCGCATAGGTTCTGCGACCTGGTCACTCAATTTCATTTGCGGGTTTAACGATGCAAAAGGATCTTGGAAGATCATTTGCATGTCCTGCCTAACACGATGCATTTCCTTGGATTTTAAAGACATGACATCACAGCAATCGAACTCGACATGTCCGGACTCAGCCTCAACTAGGCGCAAAATCGATCGCCCTGCTGTAGACTTACCACAGCCAGATTCTCCAACTAACGAAAGAGTTTGGCCTTTATTTACAGTGAACGATACATCTTCTACAGCGTGGACTTTGGCCACTGTGCGGCGCAAAAACCCACCCTGCACTGGAAAGCGCGTGGTGAGGTTGCGAACTTCAAGTAGCGGCTCGTCTGTTCCCAAAATGGAAGCGGTAGTATGGCTATCGTCGCCAAATAATTTCATCGGGCTGGGCACATCCGTGCCACGCATGTCACCTAGTTTGGGTACCGCAGCAAGGAGAGATTTCGTATAATCATGCCTCGGAGACTCGAATATCTCTTCAACTGTACCCTCTTCCACCTTGTTGCCTCGAAACATAACAACCACCCGGTCAGCCATTTGGGCCACGACCGCCATGTCATGAGTGATGAACATCACCGCGGTGCCAGTTTCACGCTTCAGCCTATCCATCAACGCTAAAATTTCAGCTTGAATTGTTACATCAAGCGCGGTCGTTGGTTCGTCTGCAATCAATAGACGAGGTTCGCAGGCCATTGCCATCGCTATCACAACACGCTGCCGCATTCCCCCGGAAAGCTCATGTGGGTATTGATAAAGCCGCCGCTCAGGTTCGGGAATGCGTACCTGTTTCAATAATTCGAGCGCTCGCATTTTTGCTTTGACTTTCGATAATTTTTTGTGGAGCCGCAATCCTTCCGTCAATTGCCGCCCTACCGTGTATACGGGATTCAAAGCTGTCATCGGCTCCTGAAAAATCATACCCATTTCATTTCCACGAATCGTACGCATCAAGTCTTGCTTGATATCTGCTAGATCCGCTGCACCACCATTGCGTCTGTCAAACAGAAGCCTGCCGCCCCTAATCTTGCCACCACCAAACTCGACTAGCCGCATCAGAGATAGGCTCGAAACCGACTTACCAGAGCCAGATTCTCCAACGATACAAACGGTTTCACCCGGGTTTACCTTGAAGGAAACATCTTCGACGCCCAGCACGGGACCATCCTTCGTTTCAAACTCGACCCTCAAGTTTTCAATCGAGGCAATTGCGTTGTCGAGCATCTCAACATATCCCACTTCGTTATCTTTTCTCCAGTCACGAACGCTACAGACAGCAATGCCTTAAAGTCAAACAGACGCTAGATCTTTTTGCATGGCGTAACGTCAAGTAGAAAGGAACCCTTGCAATTTTCGGTTGGCTGGTCTGTGATGACCGCCGTCGGAATGGGATAACTGATATTTGGGTACCTGTAAGGTGCTGGTTTTGTGATTCCTCCGGTGGCACAAAAAAACAGGATTAACTAATTAATCCGCAATATACGTGTAGTGGACAACAAGGAGTGTATCATGAAAGCTAAAACACTTATGATGGGCGCAGCAGCAGCGTTCGCAATGGCCCCTGCGGCCATGGCGGAGCGCGGCTCAGACGGCCATGTGAACATAATCTACTGGCAAGCACCATCGATTTTGAATCCGTACCTATCGGGCGGAACCAAAGACATCGAATCAGCTTCGCTGATAATCGAGCCGCTCGGACGCTACGATCCAAATGGTGCGCTGGTACCCTATCTCGCAGAGGAAATTCCAACCGTAGGCAATGGCGGCGTATCAGAAGATTTGAAATCAATTACTTGGAAAATCAAATCTGGACTTAAGTGGTCTGACGGCTCTGCCCTTACGTCCACCGATGTGAAGTTCACCGCTGATTACTGTATGCACCCAGAGGGTGGCTGCGCACAGCTGGCTAAATATGACGGCGTTGACAAAATTGAAATCATAGACGAGTTGACGGTTAAGGTTTCCTTCACAGAAGCAAAGCCCAACCCTTACGGGCCATTCATGGGTGGTCAGTCTCCCATCATTCAAGCGGCACAATTTGCCGATTGTCTCGGAGCCAAAGCACCAGAGTGTACCGAAGCAAATTTTGGGCCGATCGGCACAGGCCCATTTGTCGTGGACGAGTTTAAGACCAATGACGTGATTTCGTTGTCAGCTAACCCGAACTACCGTGATCCAGCTAAGCCTGCCTTCGCGACAGTTACCTTCAAAGGAGGCGGAGACGCTACAGCATCCGGCCGCGCTGTTCTCGAAACTGGTGAGTTCGACTATGCGTGGAACTTGCAGTTGGCCCCGGAAGTTCTGGCTAAAATGGCCGAGGGTGGCAAAGGCACACCGATCGCGGCCTTTGGATCACTGGTCGAACGTCTGGAAATGAACATGACCAACCCATCATCGGATCTTCCAGATGGGGAACGTGCTACGGTGGCGCATCCACACCCATTCCTGTCTGACATCAACGTGCGTAAGGCGCTTTCGATGGCAATCGATCGCAACCTGCTTGTTGAAATTGGATATGGCCAGGCGGGTCGCCCCACGTGTAATCTCGTGCCCGGACCAGCTGTTTATGCATCTGACAACACCGGATGCCTGACACAGGACATTGCTGGCGCTAACAAAATGCTGGATGATGCTGGCTGGGTCAAAGGTGGAGACGGCATTCGCGCCAAAGATGGTGTGCGTCTGTCAATACTTTATCAGACGTCGGCCAATGCCGTCCGTCAAGATTTCCAGGCGCTGATCAAACAGTGGTGGTCAGAAATCGGTGTGGAAACTGAGCTTCGCAACCTAAACGCTTCCGTCTTCTTCGGCGGTGACGCTGGTTCGCCAGACACTTTCCAAAAGTTCTATGCCGACGTTGAAATGTACGCCAACAACTTCGATGGTACAGATCCTCAAGCTTACCTGTCGATGTATCGTTGTGGCAACGAGCCTAAACCTTCGTCACAGTGGCAGGGTGAAAATATCAACCGTTTTTGTGACCCGGCCTACGACGCTCTGATTGATGAACTGTCAAGCACATCTGACTTGGAAAAGCGCTACGAACTTTCCAAGAAGATGAACGATATGCTCACAAAAGATACGTTCACGATCGTCCCGCTGGTCGACCGTGGTCGCGTATCGGCACACGCTAAAAGCCTCGGCGGTGTCGTCCTCAACACCTGGGATTCAGAGCTTTGGAATATTGCCGACTGGCATCGTATAAAGTAACATCCTTTCGGGGGCGTGCTGTTTGGCTCGCCCCTGTTTTTTGTTCCAACAAAATCCGATAGGTCGCTGACCGTCGTTCAACGACAGAACTAACATCGACGCACAAAGGCGCCCTAAATGCTGACCTTTACCATTCGCCGTCTGATCCTTGCGGTCCCGACGCTGGTGTTTATCAGCCTCGTAATATTCTTGTTGCTGGAGCTTGCTCCGGGCGACCCTATGGCGCAGGTGCCTCTGACCGTGCCGCCCGAAGTCAAAGAGAAAATGCGGCTTGCCCTCGGTTTAGGTGAACCCATGCATATCCGGTTCTGGAAATGGCTAGTGCAGTTCTTTTGGATCGAACCTCAAGTTCTTGTTGATCATTATTTTGGCACCACTTGGTCGGAAGGAAAGCTGCGCGTTATAAGTTGGCAGAACCGCGCTCCTGTAATGGACGTTGTGGTTCAGCGCTTACCACAAACGATTTGGGTTGTCGGAATGTCTTATGTTGTCGGCATTCTGATCGCACTGCCGATTGGGATTTATTCAGCTTATCGTCAATATTCGGTGTTTGATCAGGCCGGTACTTTCATTACGATGATTGGCTATTCGATTCCACCATTTTTCACAGGCCCACTCATCATTGTCATTTTTTCTGTCCAGCTCGGTTGGTTCCCATTTATTTATGACACTACGCACAAGGTGGTTGACTGGGATAGTTTCGTATATCAACTCCGACAAATGATCATGCCGGTTATGGTTCTGGCCCTACAGACAACCGCACAAATCAGTCGCTACATGCGCGCATCGATGCTCGATAACCTCAATCAAGATTATGTACGCACCGCTCGAGCAAAAGGTTTATCGGAGCGGGTTGTCGTCCTCGGGCACGTTTTGAGAAATTCAATGATCCCTGTCGTTACCGTGATTGCACTAGGTCTGCCTGCGATCTTTGGCGGAGCTATCATCACCGAACAGGTCTTCAGCGTAAATGGCATCGGCGCTCAACTAATCGGTGCTATACAGGCCAATGACCTACCAACGGTTCAGACGCTGACCTTCATGTTTGCTTTTCTCATCGTGTTCTTCAACCTAATTGCAGATGTGCTCTACGGTATTTTAGATCCAAGGATCCGCTATGACTGATACCTCAAATTCTGAGCCACCCAAACCGCAGCGTAGCCATTGGTACGATGTTTGGCAGCAATTTAAGATACACAAAGGGGCTATGGCCGGTGGGATCATCTTTATCGTAATTGTTCTTGGGGTGTTCATTGGACCATGGCTCTGGCCCTACGACGCGCAATTCATCGATATCAGCGCCCGCAATCAGGGTCCATCGATTGCTCACCCTTTTGGAACAGACCAGCTAGGTCGCGATACACTTGCGCGGATGATGGCCGGTGGTCAAACTTCGATTTCGGTAGGTTTGACCGCCATGTTACTCGCATTAGGCTTAGGCAGCTTTGTCGGTATTACCGCTGGTTTCTTCAAGCGGTGCGATGGACCATTGATGCGCCTCACAGATCTATTCCTCGCCCTGCCTATTCTCCCACTGCTACTCGTTATGATGCTACTGTTTCGGGATCCTTTGTCTGCTGCGGTAGGACCAGAACGCGGAATTTTTATCCTGATCGTTGTAGCCATAGGCGTGACAAGTTGGATGCCCACAGCGCGGATCGTTCGGGGTGACGTTCTGGCTCTGAAGGAACGAGAATTTATATTGGCTGCTAGGTCGATCGGTACCTCAAATAAAAACATGATCTCTCGTCATATCTTGCCCAATGTGCTGTCCCCTATCATGGTCTCAGCCACGCTCGGTATTGCGAACGCTATCATCACCGAGTCTGCACTGTCATTTTTAGGACTTGGGTTTCCACCAGATTTTCCCACTTGGGGACGATTGCTAAATGATGCCACACAATACCTGCAGGATTATCCCGAACGGGTCTTTTGGCCGGGCCTCGCAATATCACTCACTGTACTCAGTGTGAACTATCTTGGAGATGGACTGCGAGACGCATTGGACCCACGCATCCGCGGTCGCTGACAAACAAATAGTCTTGTTCAACCTAACCCTCTTAGCGTACCCGCGCTCTGATGCGACTGACCATCCACCAGACCGCTAACACGACGGGTGGTGTAACAATCGCCGTCAAAATCTCTTTGTTCATACTCAACGGCACAGAGAGAGGATACGCTAGGTAACTCGTCAAGGAAACCGCGTAGTAGCTAATTGCCACAACCGACAATCCCTCCACCGTCTTTTGCAAGCGCAATGCAAGGTCGGCGCGGCGATCCATACTTTCTAGCAATGCTTGGTTTTGCGCTGACCGTGAAACATCCACCTTAGTTCGCAGTAACTCGCCTGCGCGCATGGCTCTTTCGGCTAGAGCCTCAAGCCGCAGTTTGGTCGACGCAACCGTCCTCATGGCGGGATCATATCGGCGCATCATGAACTCAGCAAAGGTTTGCCGCCCCTCAAAACGGGACTCTCGCATCACATCTATTCGCTGGTTCACAATTGTCTCATAAGCCCCAGTTGCGCCAAAGCGAAAAGAGCTTTCGGCGATTAAGCTCTCCAACTCAGCCGATGTCTGCAACAACTCGTCAAGGATGCTATCAGCCGGCACGTCACCTTTGCTGATTTGCGCCGTCATATGATTGAGCCGTTCCTCTATACGCCCCATTTTGTCCGATAAATGGCCCACCCGCGCAAAGCCAATCATCGACATGGACTTGTAAGTTTCAATCTCACACAAGCGCTGCACTATCCGGCCAATCCGCCGCTTATCCGTGCCCGGCGAAACCATTGCTGAAATACAAATATGCCCAGCTGCATTAATTCTAAAATCCGTGGCAACCACTGCCGCATCATCTAGCACCCGGGAAACGGCTAAGCTTTCGGGCACAAACCACTCTTTAAGATTGTGCAGAAGCTTCTCATGGTCCGGCCGCGACTCGACCCTTATCAAGGCCGAAGTCACACATACACCCGGAGCATTGGACAGCCAATCTTCAGGAAATATTTCAAATTCAGCCGGATCAAAAGGACGTGCACTCAGGCCAGGTGTAAAAACTGAATATGTCACAAATTCTGCGTGCTGTTCCCATTTTAAAAAGTGCCGCCCAATTTGCCCTGAATAATGCGTGGCACCGGGTTGCGGGTGCGGCGCACCGTATCGATCCAACAGATCGACCAGATGATTAACATCGTCAGCACGATCCCGAGCCACAGCGTTATACTGTCGTTTGACTGCTAAAAATGCGGCGGTGCAGGGGATTTCCAGCGATGGAAAAGGCCGCGCATGCAACTCATTCGCCAACCTATAGCGCAAAGGATGATCTTTAATATGGTGCATTCGGCACCTCCAAACGTGTTGGCAGACTACTTACTTCAAGCATACTGTTAAGAAAAATATTAATATTCAATATGTTAATGAAATGCGAGAGGACGAATTACCAGCCTTTTATTGATTTTGCGAGGCACCTTATCAATGTTTAGGGGTTTTTTGAAGTAAAGCGAACTAGGATATCAAGTGCGCCTGATCAATGTTCAAACGAAAAGTTAAGGCGGCCAGAAGGCCGCCTTAAACGCTCTTGTTGATTGCAAGTCAGCTGATCAGGTTCAGCAGGCTGTCCAGCGATTGTTTAGCATCTCCGTAGAACATGCGGGTGTTATCCTTAAAGAACAGCGGATTTTCGATACCCGAATAGCCTGTGCCCTGTCCACGCTTGGACACGAAGACCTGTTTAGCCTTCCAGCATTCCAATACCGGCATGCCGGCGATGGGTGAATTTGGGTCATCCTGCGCTGCGGGGTTTACGATGTCGTTCGACCCGATGACGATGGCGACGTCGGTTTCCGGGAAGTCGTCATTGATTTCGTCCATTTCCAACACGATGTCGTAGGGCACTTTGGCTTCGGCCAGAAGCACATTCATGTGCCCGGGTAGACGACCCGCCACCGGATGGATGGCAAAGCGCACCTCTTTACCCTTGCCACGCAAACGCCGCGTAAGCTCGGCAACGTTCTGCTGAGCCTGGGCTACCGCCATTCCGTAGCCCGGGATGATGATAACGCTGTCAGCCTCGTCCAGCGCGGTCGCCACGCCATCAGCGTCAATTGCGATCTGTTCACCCTCGACTTCCATCTGCGGACCCGCGGTGCCACCAAAACCACCTAAGATCACAGACACAAATGACCGGTTCATTGCCTTACACATAATGTAGGACAGGATCGCGCCTGAGGAACCGACAAGCGCACCGACAACAATCAGCAGGTCGTTGCCTAGCGAAAAGCCAATCGCCGCTGCAGCCCAACCGGAATACGAATTCAGCATCGACACAACAACGGGCATGTCAGCGCCACCAATACCCATAATCAGGTGATAGCCAATGAACAGTGCCATCAGCGTCATGGCCAAAAGCGGTAGCAGACCACCAGTATTAAAATACCATATCAAGGACAGAACTGAGATAGCAGCGGCACTCGCGTTCAGCACATGACCGCCCGGCAGTTTTGTGGCGTTTGATGTAAGTTTACCCGCAAGCTTGCCATAAGCCACGACAGAGCCAGTGAAGGTCACGGCACCGATGAACACGCCAAGAAACAACTCAACCCGCAGAATGGACACTTCGACAGATGACTTATGTGCCAGCAGCGCGCGGAAACCTTGAAGGTGTTCGCGTTGCTCATGACCCATCGCCAGCACATTCTGCAGTTCAATGTGAGCAATAAAGCCCACAAACACCGCCGCCAAACCAACCAGCGAGTGCATCGCAGCCACCAGTTCGGGCATCTGCGTCATTTGTACCCGTGTCGCCAGCTGGTAACCAATGGCACCGCCACCTGCAATCAACAGGATCGACAGCCACCAAAGACCGGCACCAGGGCCAATCAACGTAGCAAACACCGCCAGCGCCATGCCAACAATGCCATACCAGACCGCACGTTTGGCGCTTTCCTGACCAGACAGGCCACCAAGCGACAAGATGAAGAGAACAGCTGCAACCACATAGGCCGCTGTGGTAAATCCGAATTCCATAATTCCGACCTCCTTAAGATTTCTGGAACATGGCGAGCATGCGCCGTGTCACGAGGAAGCCACCGAAGATATTGACTCCGGCCATAAAGACCGACAGCGCGGCAAGTAGGATCACCAAGTACGAAACTGACCCAATTTGCATCAGGGCGCCCAGAATGATGATCGATGAGATCGCATTAGTAACTGCCATTAGCGGTGTATGCAGGCTGTGCGCAACGCCCCAGATCACCTGGAAGCCGACAAATACGGCGAGAACGAACACAATGAAGTGTTGCATGAAGCTTGCCGGTGCTACAAGGCCAACTGCCAGCAACAACGCTCCACCCACGCCCAGTAAAGCGACTTGGTTTCTGGTTTGCGCCTTAAAAGCGGCCACCTCCACAGCACGTTTTTCTTCTGGCGTCAGTTCAGGCACGACTTCCTTGGGCTTTGCCGCAATCGCCTGCACTTTGGGTGGCGGCGGTGGGAAGGTAATCTCGCCCTCAAACGTCACAGTGGCCCCACGGATTACGTCGTCTTCCATGTCGTGATTGATTTGACCATCTTTTTCTGGCGTCAGATCAGTCAACATGTGGCGGATGTTGGTGGCATAAAGTGATGAGGCTTGAGCACCCATTCGGCTGGGGAAATCCGTGTAACCAACGATTGTCACACCGTTTTCAGTCACGATCTTCTCATCCATGACGGTGAGTTTACAGTTACCGCCTTTTTCCGCAGCCAGATCCACAATAACTGATCCCGGCTTCATCGCCGCAACCATATCTTCCGTCCACAGTTCTGGCGCTTCGCGGTTCGGAATAAGCGCCGTTGTGATGACAATGTCTATCTCCGGGGCTAATTCCCGGAACTTGGCGAGCTGCGCTTCCCTGAATTCAGGAGATGAGACGGCAGCATAACCGCCGGTTGCAGCACCATCCTGTTGTTCTTCATCAAAGTCGAGATAGACAAATTCCGCGCCCATCGATTCAACCTGCTCTGCCACTTCGGGACGCACGTCGAACGCGAGCGTTATGGCGCCAAGCGAGGTCGAGGTCCCGATTGCGGCCAGACCGGCCACACCGGCACCAACGACTAAAACTTTGGCTGGAGGAACTTTACCTGCAGCAGTAATCTGGCCAGTAAAAAAGCGACCAAAATTGTTACCTGCCTCAATTACCGCCCGGTAACCGGCGATATTCGCCATTGACGACAACGCATCCATCTTTTGGGCACGGCTGATACGCGGTACCATTTCCATGGCAATCACATTGGCACCCTTTGCCTTGGCAACGCCCATGCCCTCTTCATTACCAGCAGGGTTGAAGAAAGAAATTAAAGTTTTACCTTTCGCCAGCCGCTTCAATTCTGTTTCATTCGGCTGGCGGACCTTCGCAATAACATCAGAGGCCTTCCAAAGCGCCGCCGACGTTTTGATAACTTCGACGCCCGCTTCCTTGTATAAAGCGTCCGAAAAGCCCGCATTGGACCCTGCGCCACTTTCTATCGCGCACTCATATCCAAGTTTCTGAAGCTGCTTGGCGGAGTCCGGCGTCATCCCGACGCGGTTTTCCCCGCCGAACGACTCTTTTGGTGTTCCGATCTTCACGTTTTCTGTCCCCCTTCGCTGAAAGAGCAAGATTGTTGTGCACAGATTGTGCCACAGTTAAAAAAAATTGATACGTCCAACTTTTTGCGCACGGATAGTGTCAATTCATTGGATATTGAACGACGGCAACTCACTACATCCACCTGCGCACTTTTTTTTCGTAGTGCGCGAATTCGAGCCTGAATTTTCGCCTTAGCCGTTCTTCTTCTGGTAGGACGAACCGCCGTTCGATCACCCAAACAAAAATAGGTATTAGCAACAGTGCCAACACCGCATCCCAATACAGGATCATCCCAGCAAGAATCAAGAAATCTCCGAGGTAGATCGGGTTTCGCGAACGGGAAAAGACCCCACTTTGCACCAGTCTGTCTGCCTCGCTGTGCGGGAGAATGGTCGTCTTGTGACGTCTCATCTCAAAAGCAGCAAGAGCAATTAAAATCACACCACACCCAACCAACAAACCTGCGGCAAGATCCACCCAAATCAAACTCACATTTAATCCAAGAGGCAAAGCTTCAGCCTGAACCCACGCCACTGCCAGAAAAAAAGTGAGCCATGATGGCGGAATATCTATCCAATTCAACATGTTAATCATTATATTCAATACAGCAACATGCCTGAACTTCCGAAGATACCAATAGGCTCGTTCGAACCGACCACTTCATCAGCTTTTTTAGCTCATCCAACATTCGACTGCTCTTATCAGCATTAAATTCAAAGGCAAGTTGTCAACGCGACGCGTGACAAAAATACCAAGGAAGGTATTTTTGATCGTTGGCTTCTAAAATAAAATGGTGCAGCGCATCTATTAAAGGCTTCTATTTTTGAACAAAAATTTACCCAGTTAGAAACGCCGCCAGCAGTCAGTTTATAAAAAAGGGTAGGACAATTGCACTTTTATAATTCAAAACAAGACGTCATTTCGCCAACTAATTAACTTGCCTAAGACAATTGCACAAATAAGCTAGAAACAACCAAAATGGAGAGAAATATGCATCTGAAAGGCAAACATGCTTTGGTCACAGGAGGAGGCACGGGGATCGGGCTCGCAATTGCGCGCGCATTGGCAACGGACGGAGCGCATGTAACCATCACAGGCCGTCGAATAGAAATATTGGAAAATGCTGCGAGTGACTTTTTGCACCCGCTTTTAATGGATGTGCGCAACGAAAAAAGTACCGTGCAAGCTGTTAAAAAAGCAGTCGCAGAACGCGGCCCAATTCAAATTTGCGTCGCGAACGCTGGGGTAGCCGAAGGACGAGCGCTCCACAACACAGACATGGACTTTTGGGACAACATGATTGCGACCAACCTGACAGGGGCTTTTATGACGGTTCGTGAATGCTTTAACTCCATGCATCAAACTGATTGGGGTAGAGTTATAATCATCAGTTCAATTGCCGGTGTCCGAGGCTTAAAAGGAGGCATGGCATACACAGCAACCAAACACGGTGTGATTGGAATGATGCGCGCTTTGTCCGAAGATTATCTTGGAAAGCCATTTACTTTTAATGCAATCTGCCCCGGATACGTGGAAACGGACATCATCACGCGCAACATCCAAACTATTAGAGATCGTGCCGGAGTAACCGAAAAGGACGCGCTTGAATTAATGGTCAGTGCAAACCGTCATAAACGCTTGATCGCTCCCGAAGAAATTGCAGAGGCCGCTCGTTGGCTATGCGGGCCCGGCTCAGCTAGCATCAATGGCCAAACTATCAAGATTGCAGGTGGTGATATTTAACAACAAACGTACTACCGCGTAGGCACTTTTTTATTATGTCGTTGGGAAACAGTCGACTATCGACCCACTTTTGCGAATTTCTTAATTTGGAATAGCGAATTACAACATTCCTGGGAAAGATCAGGGTTCTACATCGCTACCAGTGAATCGCGTTGTGACGTATTGCTACGGATCAAAACTAGGTTGTTATTTGGTAAAGGACCTCAGAACAGCCGAAGACCCCAAAACCGCTTCATTCACGCGATTTGAACAGATGGCATGTCAAGGGACTATCCATATTAACGGCATCGTGCTGATACAGACAGGGTTTTATGCTGACTTTAATATTGGAATACTCGGTCCACCGTTTGCCCAAGCGTGGACGGCTGCACCGAACGCCTCAAACAATGGGCGTGACACTGGATCATTAACAGCATCCCACTCTGGATGCCACTGCACAGACAATGTGAACCCGGGAGCGCCCTCGATGTAGCACGCCTCGGGTGTCCCGTCTGGGGCGTGCCCATCAATTACAATGCCAGATCCAGCCCGATTGATCCCCTGCCCATGAAGTGTGTTTGTCATGACGGTCTCTGAGCCGATGAGACGATGAAACAGTCCATTTTCAGTGAAGGTAACTTTGTGACGCAAGGCAAATTTTTCTTCTAAGGTGCCTTCTGGGGGCATACGATGATTGTTGCGCCCCGGCAAATCGCGAATCTCAGGATACAGCGATCCCCCCATGGCCACATTAACTTCCTGAAAACCACGGCAAATTCCAAGAAACGGTTGTCCACTTTCAACGCAAGCGCGAACTAATGGTAATGTGATCGAGTCGCGAGCCCTATCGAACGCACCATGAGCCTCTGTGGCAATCTCACCGTATTCCTCTGGATGAACGTTCGGTCGCCCGCCAGTCAATAAAAATCCATCACATCGAGAAATTAGCTCTGAAATTGTTACTAACCTAGGATCTGCGGGAATAAGTATGGGCATACATCCGCTGACACTGGCTACCGCTTCAGAATTCATCGAACCACCGGCATGCGCTGGATACTGATCGTTAATCAGGTATTGATTCCCTATAATTCCAACAACCGGCCTTACCATTCAGCGCTCCGCTTTACTCTGCTCTTAGCAGTTATATGAGCTCCCCAAAAAATGCAAAAGCGCCAACTCACGCCAGCCCTTCAAGCCCTGCAGCAACAATTCCCGTAAGTGCTGCCTCTGCATCGTTCTCAGACGTATCACCAGTAACACCAACTGCTCCTATCACTGCACCTTTGCGATCCTTCACGAGAACACCGCCAGGCACCGGCACAACCTGACCACCAAACACTCCGTTCAATGCGGCACCAAAATGGGGGCGCTCAATTGAAACCTCAGCGATCACCGAACTTGGAGCACCGAACATTATCGCTCCGTAGGCTTTACCGTGAGCAATCTGAAACCGCCCAGGTGAGGCTCCGTCCTCGCGTTCGAAAGCCAGGACATTTCCACCCGCATCTAACACGATGACTGACAAAGGTTTTAGTTGCATTGCACGCCCCTTCTCCAGCGCTTTACGAATAATTGTTCGTGCTTTCCTCAGTGCAATCGCCATAGTCACTACCTTTTAAAATTTGGTTTTCGCGTATCTTTTCGCAAGAGATACTTTTCACATCCTAGAGTGTTGATTTCAGCTCCAAGCGGCGCGCGTGCAGAACGGGTTCTGTGTATCCTGAGGGTTGCATGCGTCCCCTGAATACCAAATCACACGCAGCTTGAAAGGCGATCCCGTCAAAATCGGGAGCCATCGGTTTGTAAAGTTGATCTCCTTTGTTTTGACGATCAACAACTGCAGCCATCTTACGCATTGCCTGCATAACCCGTGCCTCACTGACAACGCCGTGGTGCAACCAGTTTGCAAGAGCCTGACTAGAAATACGACAGGTCGCGCGGTCCTCCATCAGGGCAACGTCATTGATGTCAGGCACTTTTGAGCAGCCAACCCCCTGATCTACCCAACGCACCACATACCCTAAAATTCCTTGTGCATTGTTTTCTATTTCGCGTGAAATAACTTCGTCACTCAGATTTGCACCGTTCAATAATGGAATTGTTAACAAATCATCCAGCTCTCCTCTTGCGCCCGCAGCCTTGATCTCTGCTTGTCGCTCCAAAACATTAACGCGATGGTAATGTGTCGCGTGGAGTGTCGCCGCCGTTGGAGATGGCACCCACGCACAGTTTGCACCAGACCGCGGATGCCCGATTTTCTGCTCCAACATCGCGTGCATCAGGTCTGGCATGGCCCACATGCCTTTGCCAATTTGAGCTTTACCCTGCAAGCCGCAGGCTAATCCTATATCTACATTGCGGTCCTCATAAGACTCGATCCACGGAGTTGTTTTCATATCGCCTTTACATAGGAAAGGGCCTGCTTCCATCGAGCTGTGTATCTCATCGCCAGTCCTATCGAGGAAGCCAGTATTGATGAAGGCGACACGTGATTTTGCGGCTCGGATGCATTCTTTCAGGTTCGCGCTAGTCCTTCTTTCTTCATCCATGATGCCAAGTTTTACTGTGTTACGCGGCAAGCATAAAATATCTTCAACACATGAGAAAACGTCATTGGCAAACATTACTTCATCCGGACCGTGCATCTTGGGCTTAACAACGTAGACCGATCCATGCAGAGAGTTGCCACCATCACGCGCCAAATCGTGCATTGCGATCAAAACAGTGATAAGCGCATCCATAAGACCTTCACCAATTTCAAAACCGTCCCGATCTATGACGGCCGTATTCGTCATCAGGTGGCCAACGTTTCGCACCAGCATCAATGACCGGCGCTTTACTGTAAATGTTGTGCCGTCAGGTGCGGTGTAGAGCGCGTCGTCAAAGAGCTTTCGCGTAAACGCCACATCACCTTTTATGACTTCCTCATGCAAATCGCCCTTCATCAAGCCCAACCAATTAGTGTAGGCTGCCACTTTGTCTTGCGCGTCCACGCAGGCTACAGAATCCTCGCAATCCATGATTACCGAAACCGCCGCTTCGAGGTTCACTGCAGCTATATTTGCAAGATCTGTTCTACCCGGACCAACTTTTGGATTAATCAAGATCTCAATCTTAAGAAAATTGTTTTCCAAAAGGACGCTCTGCCAACCTTCACCACTCATATGTCCGAGATATTGGCCTGCATTCTTTAGGCCCACGGCTGCGCCATCGACAATTAAAGATAGTGTTTCAGCCACTTCTATCCCAGTTACGTCCGACCAGCGCACACCATCGAGGGGGACCGCCTGATCCAAAAATGACTTAGCCCAAGCAATCACCGTTCTACCGCGATCTTCATCATATTCGCCACGTTTTGGCAATTCACCGAGGGCATCTGTGCCATAAAGCGCATCGTAGAGGTTTCCCCACCTCGCATTGGCTGCGTTCAGGGCGAAGCGGGCATTTGTTATTGGTACCACTAACTGTGGTCCGGGTATGTTGGCAATTTCGGGATCGACATTGATGGTATCAATCGAGAAGTCTGGTCCCTCTTTTTTGAGATAACCAATCTCCTCCAGAAAGATTTGATACGCATCTGCGTCATGCGCTTGACCTCGGGCAGCAACGTGCCATGCGTCAAGCTTTTGTTGGAATGCTTCTCGCGTTTCAAGCAACTCCCGATTACGAGAGCCATAATCGTGAGCTAGACGACTAAGTCCCGACCAGAACGTCTCTTGGGATACACCAGTGCCTGGCAATGCCTGATCTTCAATGAATGTGACTAATTCAGTGGCTACCTGTAGTCCATATTTTTCAATTCGCACAATCAGATCCCCTCTTGTTTACGCTAACCGTCGCTTCACCTAGATTATGTGTTTGATGTTGGCAATAAAATTGGTCAACAATTTTGGCCAAACACACTTTGTTGATTATGCTGACAATCCAGCGCATTTTATGCATGTCAGCACCGAGATTGGCGACTTGTAGGCACGAGCCGATGCGCTACATCTTTCAGAAACCAACAACAGGATATTTCGATGCGCGATGATAAAACCGATACAACCTATCTGAGCGACTACAAACCATTTGGCTGGACCATTGATGACGTGAACTTGACCTTCCGGCTGCACCCTACTGCGACTCGCGTGATCTCATTGATACGCTTCCGCCCCAACCACAATCAGCAGAACAAGAAATTTTTCTTGCATGGTGAAAATCTTAAACACATTTCGGTTAAGATTGATGGCCAAGACGCACATCCTAGGCACGTTGACGGCGGCATCGAAATTGACGTGCCAGACGCACCGTTTGACTGGGAATCCGAAGTCGAAATAAACCCTAAGTCCAACACTGCGCTTGAGGGACTTTACATGTCTAACGGCATGTATTGTACGCAATGTGAAGCAGAGGGCTTTCGCAAGATCACATGGTATCCAGACCGCCCAGATGTGATGGCTAAATTCACAGTCCGAATTGAGTCAACTCACGCGCACACGCCGATAACTCTGTCAAACGGGGACAGACTTCACCAATCGGTTGTTCAAAACGAGAAGCAAGCTCCCACAATTTCCATTTACCACGATCCCTGGCCAAAACCTGCCTATCTGTTTGCATTGGTTGCAGGCGACCTGATTGCGCATCGAGACAAATTCACTACTAAGTCGGGTAAAGATGTTGATCTCGCTATTTGGGTTCGTCCAGGTGACGAAAAAAAATGTGCTTTTGGTATGCACGCACTTAAAAAATCAATGAAATGGGACGAGGATGTTTACGGTCGCGAATATGATCTAAACGAGTTTAACATAGTGGCGGTCGACGATTTTAATATGGGTGCCATGGAAAACAAAGGGCTAAACATTTTCAATTCATCGTGCGTACTAGCAAGCCCGGAAACATCTACCGATGAAAACTTCGAACGTATTGAGGCCATCGTCGCACATGAGTATTTTCACAATTGGACTGGGAACCGTATCACATGCCGCGACTGGTTTCAGCTTTGCCTAAAAGAGGGTCTCACTGTCTATCGCGATCAACAGTTTACAGCCGATATGCGATCCGCGTCGGTAACGCGTATTTCCAACGTGTTAGCACTTCGAGCACGGCAATTCCCGGAAGATCAAGGACCACTTTCGCACCCCGTACGGCCGGAAAGTTTTAGAGAGATCAATAACTTTTATACTGCAACAGTGTATGAAAAGGGTGCTGAGCTAATTGGCATGCTGCGAACTCTAGTGGGCGATGAGGAATACGCCAAAGCGCTGAACCTATATTTTGAACGTCATGATGGCGATGCTGCAACCATAGAAAACTGGGTTAAGGTGTTCGAGGACTCGACAGGCCGCGACCTTGGCAATTTCAAACGCTGGTATTCACAGTCTGGAACACCAAAAGTTTCCGTTCGAGAAGAATATCATGGCGATACCTTTTCGTTGCACTTTAGTCAGAAAACTGCGCCGACACCGGGGCAAGAAGAAAAGGCGCCTCAAGTAATTCCAATCGCTTTAGGTCTACTTGACACCAATGGTGTTGAAATACTTGAAACAACCGTTCTGGAACTTACTCAAGCCAGCCAAAGTTTCCGTTTCTCCGGACACAAAAAGCGTCCAATACCGTCCATTTTGAGGAATTTCTCAGCACCCGTTATTCTGGATCATGACACAGACAGTGCACGCCACACTTTTTTACTCACTCACGACACAGACCCGTTCAATCGCTGGGAAGCAGGCCGTATACTCGCTCGCGACTCCCTGATCGAAAGCATTTTAAGGAACGCTAAACCCGACATGGCTTACCTTAAGGCTTTGCGTGCGGTTTTGCGAGATGAGACCCTTGATCCTGCCTATCGGGCGCTGATGCTTGGTCAGCCATCGCAATCAGAGTTAGCGGCGCAACTGAGTGAAACAGGATACACTCCCGATCCTGCTGCCATACACTCGGCAAGCGAAAGCCTACGCTCCGCAAAGGCGGCTCACTTTGCAGACATCTTGCCCGACTTATATGCCACCAACATTGTGGATGGACCATTTTCATCAAATGCTATTGGCGCGGGAAAGCGAGCGCTATCTAATACCGCTCTCGCCCTTCTGACACGATTGGATGGTGGCAAGTCCGTGGCAAATCAGTACGCCACTGCAAACAACATGACGCAGCAATTAGCAGCTTTGAGTATAATGTTGGATGCAGGACAAGGCCAAGAAGCATTGACTGCATTTTACAACCAATGGCGCGATGATCGGCTTGTGATTGACAAGTGGTTTAGCCTGCAAATAGTTCACGCCAAACCGGAAACGCTTGCCGAAACTGCGCGCAGTCTAACGAAACACTCCGATTTTGATTGGAAGAATCCTAACCGCTTCAGGTCAGTTATTGGTGCCCTTCAAGCAAATCATGCGGGTTTCCACTTTGCAGACGGAAAAACTTACACCCTGCTTGCTGATTGGTTACTTACTCTTGACCCTGTGAACCCGCAGACAACCGCCCGAATGTGTACGGCGTTTCAGACGTGGCCACGTTACGATGCAAATCGGCAAGAAAAAATAATTTCGCAACTAAAACGAATAATTGCGCATCCCAATCTGAGCCGTGATACGAACGAAATGGTTTCCAGAATGCTCGACGGACAAAATGATTGAGCCGTTAATGTACCTTAACAAGGGTCGTAATCCACGTACACTCGGTGCATTAGCCGCTGCAGCAGCCTTTCTCAGTCTTCTTTATTGCTTCGGTACAATGCCTTGGATTCTGATTTTTCTATCGTTGTTCGCTCTGCCAGCACTTTTTGACATCATTCTTAATCCAGCTGCAAACCTTGAAATGACCGACAAGATCCTGCGCTGGAAAAATCCACTGCAAAGCGCTGAAATAGAGACAAAAAAAATAAGAAGCGCTCGTTTTGATACACGGTTAGATATTTCGATTCGCGTGTCTCTGACCCTGCAGGATGGCTCTACGCTTAGAATTCCACAAGATGTTTTACCTCCGCGCAAGCAATTGGAAAAAGCCTTTCAGGATCGTGGCATCAAAGTCGAAATGCATCATTTCCAAGTGATCTGAAACATGCGTGTGGTCACCCTAAAAGTTGACTGAAAAATTTCAATTTGATGCCCTTTTTTGGCCCAATTAAGGGGACAAGTTGTGTAAAACACACAGGGTAATCTTCAAGCATGAAACTTTTTTCAACGGGAAAAGATGTAAAGTTTAACGTTAATTTCCCGATATTTAAAAAGGTAACTCGCAAACTTCCAATGCCACACAGCGAGCACGTTGGAGTCCTAAACCCAAACGACAAAGGCACATATCTCGTTTGTAAGGAACGTCTGCAAATTCCAATAAACATGGCCCCTGCCAATCAGACCAACAGCGACCACACGCGTGACCGCGGGCTTTTTCTCGCACGCCAAGAAATGTGGGAAGAGCTCCACGATTTAATCCATGCTTACGACTCAGGTCGCAACGCTACAGAGGCCGGCACTCCACTTGCAGACCTTATAATCTTCGGAGCACGCGCAGACGTGGTTAACGCTGCCGAGCACGCTTTGCTTCATGGACGGCCAGCAAAAGGCGCCGATTTCTTTTCCGGCGTAACGGCACTAGAGTATATGATTGAGGAACACTCAAACAGCTATGCCTTAGCGTTGATCGTTGCGCATATGCATATCGATATTGGCTGGGCTTGGCGTGGATCTGCGGGCAGAGAATTCGTCAGTAAAGTCAATCAGGATGCATTTCATGCACATTTTGACCGCGCCTCTGATATTCTGAGTCGTTTTTGCCCAAAAAAAATTCAATCGCCCGCATTAATGTCTGCGCATTGCGCTCTGTTACCCGGACATCCGCACCCTGCAAAGCGTTTGAACGCAAACTTTGAAGCACTCATTAAACTGGACCCACACAACTCACGCCACATGAGGTCTCTCGGCAATTACCTTTTGCCGAGTTGGTATGGTGACTTTGAGCAACTAGATCTTCAGGCGCGCCGTATTGCTGCTACGACATATGACCTTTGGGGAGCCGGCGGCTATACATGGGTTTGGTTTGACGCCCTTCTGGTTGATCCAGCCGGATTAGAGGTCGTCGAGATTGAGTATTTTCTTGATGGGGTATTAGACGTGCTTGATAGAGTTCGGGATCAGCATGTCGTCAATCTAATGGCAGCGCATTTATTTAGGAGCTGGCAAACTGCCCGTAACCGATATCTTGACAACGGGTTAAATCAAAAAATTACACTCTCATTGCGCCGGGGCTTTGAAAAAGTCGTGCGTGAACACCTGCGTGAAATCCATCCGTTGATTTGGGGGCATGCAGAGATTGGGTTTGATAATGCCTCGCGGATTATTTCGAAGGAACGTTTAGCGAAGAAGGGAAAGGAAATTGCTTTGCACGCAGTCGCAATTCCATTCCTTGCAGGTTTGAACGCTGGCCAAACTATCAGTTTCACACCAGAAGGAATAACGCGTATCAAACCCTAATAGTCTCCCCTCTTGCTCCTGCATCCTTGCTAGCCTAGAACGCAGGTGCGTCAAAAATTAAGGAGCCAGAACAATGCTCGACCTGACCTACGAGACACCAAAGCCAAAAGTAATCGCGGGCGCCAAGCATGACTGGGAACTGGTCATTGGTATGGAGGTTCACGCGCAGGTCTCGTCAAACGCAAAACTGTTTTCCGGGGCCTCGACCCAATTTGGTGCTGAGCCTAATTCCAACGTCGCGTTCGTCGATGCTGCGATGCCGGGAATGTTGCCGGTCATCAATGAATATTGCATCGAGCAAGCTGTTAGGACCGGACTTGGACTCAAGGCCGAAATCCACCTGAAATCTGCATTTGACCGCAAGAACTATTTTTATCCGGATCTGCCGCAAGGCTACCAAATCAGTCAGCTTTATGAACCCATTGTTGGCGAAGGGGAAATTCTTGTTGATATGGGTCCAGGCGTCGCCCGGCTAGTGCGTATTGAGCGGATCCACTTGGAACAAGATGCCGGCAAATCCGTGCATGACATGGACCCAAATATGTCCTTTGTCGATCTGAACAGAACCGGTGTTGCATTGATGGAGATTGTTTCGCGACCGGATATTCGCGGTCCAGAGGAGGCGGCTGCCTATGTTACCAAGATGCGCCAAATTTTACGGTACTTGGGAACCTGTGACGGGAACATGCAAAACGGCAATTTACGCGCTGATGTGAATGTTTCAGTTTGCCGTCCCGGCGCTCATGAAAAATACATGAAAACACAGGATTTTTCGCATCTTGGTACCCGCTGCGAAATCAAAAACATGAATTCCATGCGTTTCATACAAGCAGCAATTGAGTACGAAGCACGCAGGCAAATTGCAATTGTGGAGGCCGGCGGCAAGGTAGATCAGGAGACGCGCCTGTACGATCCAGACAAAAACGAAACTCGGTCTATGCGTTCCAAGGAAGAGGCACATGATTACCGCTACTTTCCATGCCCTGACCTCTTGCCACTGGAAATCCAGCAAAGCTGGGTGGATAAAATTGCGGCATCTCTGCCCGAACTGCCCGATGAAAAAAAAATGCGTTTCGTTAATGATTTCGGCCTAAGCGAATATGATGCCAGCGTTCTTACAGCTGATGCGGAGTCTGCCGCATACTTTGAAGCCGTCGCTAACGGCAGAGACGGTAAACTCACAGCGAATTGGGTCATAAACGAATTGTTTGGACGCCTCAAAAAAGAAGATCATGATATCCGCAAAAGTCCGGTTTCGCCGACACAATTGGGTGGCATTGTCGACTTGATCAAATCTGAGACTATTTCGGGAAAGATCGCCAAAGAACTATTTGAGATTGTTTATGCCGAAGGGGGAGATCCGGCCGTTATTGTCGAAGAACGTGGCATGAAACAGGTGACCGACACAGGGGCCATTGAGTTGGCGCTGGACCAGATCATCACTGACAATCCCGATCAGGTAAAGAAGGCCCAAATCAATCCCAAACTTGCTGGTTGGTTTGTTGGTCAGGTGATGAAGGCTACCGGCGGTAAAGCTAATCCAAAGGCCGTGAATGAGCTTGTGCGGATGAAGTTGTTAGGCTGAAGATTTGAGACCTCTATCACGCCTTTTTGAGAGACCAGGTCGTATTTCAAAATTGAAAAAGGGCTTTACGATCTGGCGTGGGGTCGAATGTTAATAAAATGCCGCTGATGTTCAACTTGTACGTTTGCTTAAATCACAATTGAGAAAGATCATGTTTGATGCTCCATGCTTGTCTGGCCCGCTTCAATTGGAAGAGGAGTGGATCGACTACAATGGCCATCTGAATATGGCATACTACAACGTGCTTTTTGATAGGGGATTAGAACAGGTTTGGGAAAAATTAGGCTTTGACTATACCTATCGTCGAGAAACTGGCTGTACAACCTTCTCGGCTGAATTCCATGTATGCTATTTACGAGAAATTCACTTGGGCGACACCGTACGCGTAAGCACCCATTTGCTTGATTACACAGAAAAATCATTTCACTTTTATCAAGAGTTAATACATCAAAGCGGCTGGGTATCGGCCACTGCCGAGGGTGTGAGTTTGCACATCGACCAGTCTGGACCACTAGTGACTAATTTGCCCAATGAAATCTTGGCAAACTTCAAGGTGCTTCATAGAGCTCATCAACATTTACCGCGACCTGAGCGCGTCGGACGGGTCATGAGTCTCAGAGGGTGACTCGATGCTCAAATTTAGTGCGCTGAACGGGAGCTCTCTTCATGCAATTTAAATCAGGTACAGACACCAAATTATTAGACTGATATGTCTACGTGCGGCGGTGAAGGGCACGTAAATATGAATTCATACGAGTACAAAATCATTCCAGCCCCCTCAAAGGGGCGCAAGGGCAAAAATGTTAAAGGTCCAGAAGGCCGATTTGCTAATGCCCTTGAGCAGGCGTTAAACGAGATGGCGTCGGCGGGTTGGGAGTTCCAACGGTCCGAGACTTTGCCGAGCGAAGAGCGCAGTGGGCTTGCGTCTTCCACAACCAGATTTCGCAGCGTCCTTGTATTCCGCCGCTACATCAACGGCGCATCGCCATTATTGCGTCAGGTACTGGATGGCCCCACTTTGCCAGAATTGCCCGCTCCAGTTGAATTACCCACATCTGAGACTGACAGCGGCATTGCTTTGGAACACGATACCGACAAACGAATTTTACAATCAGTCACTGATGATAAAGTTTCAGAAAACTTGGAGGAAACTGATGAAAGAAGTCCAACGGCTACATGAAGTTTTAGCGACGTGCTTGACGCCGCACAATTACGCCCAAGTGACATAAAGATCGCGCGTTTGGGTCCCAAAAACCCAGCTAAAAAACCGTCGACGTAGTTCAAACTCAAATAGGCAACTCTATGGAAACGAGCGATTTCGCGGCTTAGTTATCAATATCCAGCGCAAGAGCATGAATGCGTCCAACTAAATCTGTTCCAAGCGCCTTGTGCACGGCTCTGTGTCTTGCAACCCGGCTTAAGCCGATGAAAGCCTCCGAGCGAATACGCACATTAAAATGACTTTCCCCACCGTCTTGGTATCCTGCGTGTCCAACATGGCTCTCACTGTCATCCACCACTTCTAATTCCCTAGGCGCAAAGGCTTTGGTCAATCGTTCGTGAATTTCCGGCATCACGGGCATTAAATTTATCTCCTGCCTCTTCAATCTGCTGTTCTTTACGTTACACTCTCCTCTCCGAGTCGAAAAGGTGAGTTCATGCCCAAATCAGATCCCTTCGGTTTTGATATGTCGATTAAGTCGGCCAAGAAAAAAAATCCACGTGGCCGGCGAGGAATGTCAGGCGCTCAAGAGACGTCGACACGCGTGTGCGAGCACGAAGGATGCGAAGAAGCCGGTAAATATCGCGCACCTCGTGCGCCAGATGTACTCGACGAGTTTAAGTGGTTTTGCAAGGATCACGTGCGCGAATATAATCTCAAATGGAACTTCTTTGACGGTAAAACTGAAGCCGAAATGAACGCTCAAAATTCGAAAGACAAGGTTTGGGAGCGCGAAACCAAATCATTCGTCGATCCAGAAGCGCGGGCTTGGGCGCGATTGGGCATAGAAGACCCACATCAGGTTTTGGGAGCTAATGCCACGCAAAATCCAGGCAAAGGTGTTAGCGGTAACCGTCGTCTGCCCCCTACCGAGCGACGGGCTGTCGAAATTTTGGAAGCGAAAGATTCATGGACTAAATCAGAGGTCCGAAAAGCCTATAAAAAACTTATCAAAGTGCTACATCCGGATATGAACGGCGGCGATCGCAGCCAGGAGGAACAACTCCAAGAAGTTGTTTGGGCTTGGGATCAGATCAAGGAAAGCCGTAATTTCAAATAGCAAGTTGTCGTGGCGCGCGTCTGGAATACAGATAAATTTCTCTCGGGCGTTTTGTTTTACAAACGGGTACGAAACACCTGTGTGATTTTATGGATAAAAGGCTCGAATAGTTCTTTGCAATGCTTGACTTGAGCGTTTCCTAATTATCTTTGTGCGTCTGCCGTGAGCTCAATAACATGTCGCACTTAAAAATCGCAGGGCCAGGCTACCAGATTTGACCACTTACAATAGCTTTCTCGCGGATGTTGCCACCGGAATATCAAAATACCTTAAACCGTAAGTTTGCAAATCGGACTCTTTTGACTGGGCTGAGGCTTAGACTGCCTTAGATAACTAGTATTTCCCGCTTAAATATTTTCTTCTGGGTCTTGCCAGAAAGCAGCCTACCACAATCGGTACGCTAACAAAAATATTGTGGAAAATTGGCCAGAAACATGCGCGTAGCCGATTTTAAAGTCATCAAAAAATCTCTTAGGTTGTCAAGGCAGACTTAACGGCTCGCAGAGGCGAAACTGACTGATCAGACTTGAAGATTCTTTTTTACCAATTCAATTAAAATATCAGTTCAAGTAATTTTCTTCACAGGCTGAAATATCTCTTTTTTTACTTACACTGTTCAAAACCATCCAAGGTAACAGTATTGCTCGCCCTTTCCCCAAAGACTTTACGTCAGTCAATATCATACGCGAGGCAGCTGATAAATGACCCAAGAATAGCCTAACTATTGCCAATGCCCACCCAACGCTAATTGTGTTGTAAACCACGCAAGCGAGAACTCAAAAAAATTTCTGTTAATTTTGCATTTCGTCCAAACGAAGCGATAGCGTTGCTTGGATACTTCTTGCCTTTCGGTGTAGCGCTGAGCGGCCATAGTTTGTTGCATAGACTAACAGAATCAGTGCTGATAATTTGCATTAAGCTGGTTATTAAGCATTCTTGTGTGATGAAATTCCAAATTTTTATGCTCTTCCTACCGCTATTTGCTTGTGAATTTCCGCAACATAAACTCTGCGGCATTCCTCTTGTGATCCGGTGAAAATTCGTGCACCACAGGCCGCGAACAAGGCCATAGATTCAAGGTCGGCTAATTTTCGGCCCGGTGCTAGAGGGAAAACTCTGATGACAGATACCAACGCAAAACCCACTGAAGATATTCTAGTTCGGGATGTGTTTGGCATCGACACGGACATGAAAGTGCGCGGATTTGATGAGCGTGGAGATCGGGTGCCTGAGATTGATCCAACCTACAAATTTGATCCAGACACGACACTCGCAATCCTCGCGGGATTTGCACACAATCGCCGTGTTATGATTCAGGGCTACCACGGCACAGGAAAGTCAACCCACATCGAGCAAGTTGCTGCCCGTCTTAATTGGCCTTGCGTGCGAGTAAACTTGGATAGCCACATCAGTCGTATCGACTTGATCGGCAAGGATGCTATCAAACTGCGTGATGGTAAGCAGGTAACGGAATTTCACGAAGGTATATTACCATGGGCGTTACGTAATCCGACCGCCATTGTTTTTGATGAGTATGACGCGGGTCGTGCAGATGTGATGTTCGTAATCCAGCGAGTTCTTGAACATGACGGCAAGCTTACGTTGCTTGACCAGAATGAGGTCATCACGCCAAATCCCTTCTTCCGCCTGTTTGCCACGTCAAACACAGTGGGCCTGGGGGATACAACCGGGCTTTATCACGGAACGCAACAGATCAACCAAGCTCAGATGGACCGCTGGTCTCTAGTGGCAACTCTTAATTATCTGAGCCACGACGCAGAAACCGCCATCGTGCTTAGTAAAGCTCCGCATTATAACACCTCGGAAGGACGCAAAATCGTCGGTCAGATGGTGACTGTCGCCGATTTAACGCGTACCGCTTTTATGAATGGCGACCTTTCAACGGTAATGTCACCACGAACAGTGATCAACTGGGCGCTGAACGCCGAGATTTTCCGTAATGTTGGCTATGCCTTTCGTCTCAGCTTCCTTAACAAGTGTGACGAACTTGAACGCCAGACAGTCGCTGAATTTTACCAACGTTGCTTCGACGAAGAACTACCAGAAAGCGCGGCAAGCGTTAGTCTAAGCTGAAGAGAAAGCTGCCCGGCATTAGTCTAACCAGTTTGAACGGTGTCTATCCAACTTTTTTGGGATGCAACATTGCGGTTAATAAACGAATAATGTGACGTGGGTTGAAGGTGGGTTAAAGTTTAGAAGACGGCACCGAAACTAATGTTAGACCATTTCACAAATAGCTGGTGACCGTGAAAAAAGTTAAAAAAGGTTTTCGCGAAGTCGCAAGATGCCGTTGATCGACCGCATTGCTCTTACTCAAATTCGGCGATCATTTTGTCTGTCGCTAATGCAGCAACACCGACCTGAAAAATCAGCGTTTGTGCGCCACTTCCAGATAGATTGGGATAGTTAGAAGAAAATTGATCGCTTGAGCACGCGATGCGCAGTAAACTGCTACTCGTATTGAGATCAATACGGCGGTGAGCCTCCTCGGAGGACGGACAAAATCTAACCACTACTCATTAAATAAAAGACGTCGCGCCGCTAGACGTAGATTGCACGCTAAATTGACGAAAATGATAACCAGGTGTCAGGAGATCGACATCATGCAGAAGCACTCACAACATTTTATTAAATGTGGCCTGTAAAACCACTGGTGGTAATAAATAATCACACCAAAATAAATTAGAGACGGGAAAATAGTTTATCTGGTGCCAAGTTTTTCCTAACCAATGTCAGACACGCCCACCTGAGTGATTTGAGGTTTATTTGTAGCATTCATATACTACCCACTTGAACGTCACTTTTTTTTGCTCGATGATCAACTAATGGGCTGTATTAAAACAATACTGAGTGCTCTAGTGTTGAGTACAACAAGCATTCCCATGGGTCATTCAGTACTTTCGGACGTTCCGGTCCATTTCGACGCATTAAACTTTTTTGCTGTCTGTGCCGGACGTTTGTCAGCAGAAATGGAGTTCTACTGGATATTTGATGGAGCGACCGCGGAACGAATTGAGGTCGAACGCGCCTCTGTTCTGGAAATTCTCGACGCAATGATATCCCCTAATCAAGTAAGCGAGGTGCTGAGCTTACGCGTCGAAGCAAAAATGGCTCAGGCTGCTTTATTAACGCAAGCTAACTTTAATCCAAAACAAAGAATGGCGCGCCACGCGCGTACCCTGGCTGTCAAAAACGTCGAAAGCTGCCGCACTAGGCTACTCAGTTAACACTAGGATTCATGAATACACTGGTCGATCGTGACTTGCACAATGGTTGTGACCCGTGATTTATCTGTGTTATGAATATCAAGTCAGACAACCCCGCAGATCCGTTCAAAAAGGCGCTGGCTGAAGCCACCAAGGTTATGGCCAACGACCCAGAACTGAGTGTAACCTACACTGTCGACCCTGCTGGGCTTTCAGGAGAGTCAATGCGCTTGCCTCAGGTAAGCCGGAGAATGAGCCGCGACGAAGTGCTTTTAGCACGAGGCACTGCCGATGCTTTGGCATTACAGCGTAAATACCACGACGACGGGACGCATGCTCGTTATGCCCCACAGTCAGGTATTGCCCGCGAATTATATGAAGCTATGGAAACGGCCCGGTGCGAAGCCATGGGCGCGCGTGACATGCCGGGAACTGCGAGCAATATCGATGTTAAGATTTCTCATGAAGCCAATGGGCGGGGCTATGGCGACATCACCTCTACTGACGAAGCTCCCTTACCTGTTGCGGCTGGTTATCTAATACGCCACTTGGCCACTGGCCGTGATTTGCCACCAGCGGCGGCAAATATCATGGAACTGTGGCGTGGTTTCATTGAACAAAACTCCGGAGCGCATCTCGATAAACTCCAAGATATGGTTTCAGACCAGAGAGGATTTGCCAAATTCGCGCGCCAAATCATCGAAGATCTCGGCTACGGTGATCAGCTTGGCGAAGACCCGGATGAACTAGATGACGAGCAACAGGACGAGTCCGACGAGGGAGGTGAGGAAGAGGATAACCCCGACAGCACTGGGCAGGACGAAAACGAAGAGGAAAGCGAAGCCAATCCCGAGCAGTCCCAAGAAGAACAACAAGACATGTCTGAAGCTCAAGTCACAATGGACGATATGGCCGAAGACGAAATGAGTGACGAAGCGGAAATGCCCGATGGTGAGGCACCGTTGGAGCCACCACCACCACCGGTCTCAGAGGCCGACCCAGATTATGCTGTATTTGACAACACGAACGATGAAGAGATCGCCGCCGAAGACTTGGCCGAAACGATTGAATTGGAACGTTTGCGCGCTTATTTAGATCAGCAATTGGAGCCACTTAAAGGCGCGGTAAGCCGCCTAGCCAATAAGCTACAGCGTCGGCTTCAGGCTCAGCAAAACCGTAGCTGGGAATTTGATAGAGAAGAAGGGATCCTTGATGCAGGACGCCTTGCTCGGGTCGTGGCAAACCCAACGACGCCACTCAGCTTCAAAGTGGAAAAAGATACTGAATTTCGTGACACAATCGTAACGCTGTTACTTGATAATTCAGGTTCCATGCGAGGTAGGCCCATTTCCATTGCTGCAATTTGTGCAGACGTTTTGGCCCGCACGCTCGAACGTTGTAACGTTAAGGTAGAAATTCTCGGATTCACTACTCGCGCCTGGAAAGGTGGACTTAGCCGAGAGAAATGGCTTAACGAAGCCCGTCCGCAGCAACCTGGCCGCCTGAATGATCTGCGCCATATTATTTACAAACAGGCCGACGCGCCCATGCGGCGATCGCGCCAAAATCTTGGCCTGATGATGAAAGAGGGGCTTTTAAAAGAAAACATCGATGGCGAGGCGCTGGAATGGGCACACCGGCGAATGATCGCAAGGCGCGAAGCGCGCAAGATTCTGATGGTAATTTCAGACGGTGCTCCGGTGGATGACAGCACCCTGTCGGTTAATCCCGCAAATTATTTAGAAAAACACCTTCGCGACGTGATCTCTATGGTCGAGAAGCGCCGACAGGTCGAATTATTAGCCATCGGTATCGGTCATGACGTGACGAGATATTACAACCGTGCCGTAACTATAACCGATGTGGAGCAACTTGCCGGTGTAATGACCGAACAATTAGCAGCATTATTTGACAGCGATCCTCGGGCGCGTGCTCGGGTGATGGGAATGCGAAGAGCGAGTTGAAATTGAAAGCGTATTGGTCTTCGCTTTGAGAATCAAAATTTTACAAAAGTAATTTTGAAATATTTCTTCAAATGAGTCAGAATCCAAAATGAGGCACGTGAAAGATATGTTTCAAAGCTTCGATACATTGGCAAATCCCGAACAGGGCCCAAATCGACTGGCAGAGCTACGCGGCGAGATATTGAATCGAGGACTTCACGGCTTTCTTGTGCCTCGAGCGGACGCCCATCAGGGCGAATATGTAGCGCCACGCGATGATCGGTTGAAGTGGCTGACCGGGTTTACTGGCTCCGCTGGCTTTTGCGCAGTATTACAGGAAAAAGCGGGAGTTTTTGTGGATGGACGATACAGGGTTCAGGTCCGAGAGCAGGTGACCGAATGCTTTACCCCGGTCGACTGGCCAGAGAAAACGCTCGGACCTTGGTTACGCAAGCAGTTGAACGGTGGCTGCATTGGCTTTGATCCGTGGCTTTACACTGTAGGGCAAATTACAGAAATAGAGGACTCATTACGCGACAGCGGTATCACTTTGGTTCCAACGGAGAACCTAATTGACAAGATCTGGTCGGACCAGCCAAGCTATCCAATAGAACCGGTTTATGCGCAACCAATTAAATTTGCGGGCGAAACACACTCAGACAAACGTGCTCGGCTCGGTCGTGAACTGACAGCTAAAGGGCATGAATCCGCCGTTATCACTTTACCGGACAGTATCGCTTGGCTGTTGAACATTCGAGGCAACGACATCCCTCGTAATCCTGTGGCTCATGGTTTTGCCGTGCTATTTGCAGATGGTACAGTCGACCTGTTCATGGACCCTAGCAAGCTTGTGAAGGTGACAAACCACTTGGGTGAAGCAGTTCGAATTATCAAGCCAGACCAATTTCTGGCACGTCTGCGTGACCTAAAAGGCCCAGTCAGGCTCAACAAAGCCAGCGTGCCGGTAATCGTGCAGCAAGCACTAGAAGGTGCTCAGCGCGATATTGCTTGGGGGGCAGAGCCTTGCATTTTGCCAAAAGCACGGAAAAATACATCAGAGGTCGCGGGGATGGTTTCAGCACATCTGCGCGATAGCGTAGCAATCACAAGATTTCTGTGTTGGTTTGATAGCAATTTTGACAACGGAATTACAGAGATTGATGTTGTCATGAAGTTGGAGGAATACCGCCGCGCCAGTGGCTCTTTGCTCGACATCAGCTTTGATACAATTGCGGGTTCCGGTCCCCACGGAGCTATCATGCATTACCGTGTGACGCGAGAAACAAATCGAAAGCTGCAATCTGGCGATCTTCTAGTTCTAGACAGTGGGGGCCAGTATCAGGACGGAACAACTGACATCACGCGCACACTTCCGGTTGGCAAACTCGGCAAGGATGAGCAATACGCTTTCACTCGCGTATTGCAAGGAATGATAGCCATGTCTCGTTTGCGCTGGCCAACGGGTTTGACTGGCAGCCACATAGAGTCGATCGGGCGTGCGCCTTTATGGATGGCTGGGCAAGACTTTGATCACGGTCTTGGTCATGGTGTTGGGGCGTACCTCTGCGTGCATGAAGGACCACAACGCCTTAGCCGGGTGAGCGATGTACCACTGGAATGTGGGATGATCCTATCAAACGAACCTGGCTATTACCGAAATGGTGCTTTTGGCATTCGAATTGAAAACTTAATTGTCGTTGAAGAAGCTCCAACTCTATCCGGTGGCGATGAACACCGGAACATGCTGCGATTCAAAACCTTGACATATGCACCGATTGACCGCCGCCTGATTATCGTTGAACAACTCACCGCCGAGGAACTAAATTGGCTCGACGAATACCACGCCACTTGCCGCAAAATGATCGCTCCAAGCGTAGATACTGACACGCGCTTGTGGCTAGATGCTGCAACTGCACCTCTGTAAACATTATGAGCTGATCACAAGGCTTTCATCAGCGAAACGAAGTACCGTATCAGATATTAATCGTTAACTGTGTTCTTCCGCAGCAGTTTCTGCGAGGGCCTTGTTGTAGGCACGCAGCGCATCAACGTAGAACAGCGCACCCTTGAGTTTTGGCGGTTCATGTGCCCCATCTAAAGTGACGACCGGTATGAACGACACACCTTTTGCTTCGAAGATTGGTATGGCACTTTCCAGTGTGGCGTTGCCATCCACATAAGTGCCTTCAACGATCATTTCCCAACATTGATCATCTGACGCCGCGCTTGGATCTTCCTTTGCACGCATGACCTGAGCCACGCGAAACATACAGAGTAAATATGCCTGAGGGCCGGCAGCAACATGGACATCTCGTCGCTCAAGCTGTGTTAAAAAAAACGACCTATCTACAAGCCTTGATCCCAAGGCTGTCGAAATCGATACGCTCACCATTACTGCCAAGCCTGTCTGCCAGTCGCCTGTCATCTCGAAAACAATCAACGTTGTTGATATCGGTGCGCCAAGAACTGCGGCAGCCACCGCGCCCATGCCTGCAAGCGCGTAAAGTGTGGTGCTACCTGAAACATCGGGAAATATTGTGGTGGCAATTACACCAAACGCCAGTCCGGTAAGGGCTCCGACCATCAGCGCAGGAGAAAAAATGCCACCGCCCATACGGCCAGCCATAGTTATAGATACAGCGACCACCTTTAGCATCGCAAACACAATCGCCTCGTGAAAAAGCAGTTGCCCCTTCAGTGCCAGCGAAGTTGTTTCATAACCAACACCGATAATGTGGGGGAACCAAATGGCGAGGGTACCCAACATCAATCCCGAAATAGCGGGCCGGAGCCAACGCGGCGCACCTAATTCGGCCTGTACGTGGTTGGCCATGTCCTCTGACCAAAAAATCGTCCACATTAGTGCCACGGCGACAAGCCCACTTACTCCACCAAGCAGCAAAAAGGCGGGCAGTTCCTGGTAAAACTCGAGAGCAGGTGCCGAAGGTAGTTGAAATTCTGTTACATCGCCAAACTCTAAACGACTTATCACTGTACCCGCGACACTCGCAATCACAATCGGGGCAAATGCGTGCACAGCAAAATGGCGAAGCACCACCTCCAATGCAAATAAAGCTCCAGCAATCGGCGCATTAAACGAGGTCGACACGGCTGCGGCAACAGCACAACCAAGCAGATCTCTCCCAGTGATCCCATCTGCCTTCATCCACGATGACACCGATGTTGCAATTACACCGGCCATGTGAACAACCGGACCTTCACGACCAGTAGAGCCTCCCGAGCTCAGCGTAATTAATGAGGCCAAAGCTGAAGCTAACCCCTCACGTCGCTCGACCCGACCATTGTGCAAGGCGGCTCCTTCTATCACGTCGGCAACGGAGCGCGCACGTCCATCTGGGGTGAAATGGTGCAGGATCAATCCGACAATAAGCCCACCAACCGCAGGAATACTCAACAACACATACCAAGGCAGCGCGCCAGCAAAGCCCTGTAAATATGCGATGTTATCAGCTCCGTATAACGTGGGCTGCAACCAGGAAATAGCCTTTCGAAATCCTAGCGCTGCAAGACCCGCCGCGATCCCAATAACCAGTGCAATCAACCAAAACTTAACCTGAATTGGTCCCTTCTCGACAAGCACTTTTAATCCACCTTTGCAGGTGCTGACCGCTTGTTCAGCGCTTTCGAACAGAAAGGATCCGACCGACTTTGCCATGTCGCTCCGATTGGTTGATAATTTATTCAAGATGTAAAGCGAAAGCCATAAAAAGGCAAAGCGTAAACTTATTGAAGATAGCGTAGCGACCGCCAAGCAATTCGGAAAGTATTTTCAACCAAGGAGCACTACTTTTGACGTCGAATTTTGGGGGATATCAGGGCAATAGAGATTTTGCGGCAGCACGTGCTTCTTCCGTGATCTTATCGCCAGAAAGCATACGTGCGATTTCGTTAATACGTGCCTCAGGTGTAAGTTCCACAACTTGAGAAGTCGTCTGGTTGTCATGGACTTGCTTCTCGACCCGCCAGTGGTGCGCCGCTAAGGCGGCAACCTGGGGTGAATGTGTCACCACAAGGACCTGCCCACCGTCTGCGAGAGCGTTCAGCCGCCGACCAACTGCATTAGCAGTTGCACCACCTACACCTCGGTCAATTTCATCAAAAATCAGTGTCAGGCAATCATCGTGCTGTGTCAGGCAAACTTTAAGTGCAAGCATAAATCGGCTTAGCTCACCTCCTGAGGCTATTTTGCCCAAAGGGCCTGCCGGAGCTCCCGGATTAGTCGAAACTACGAATTCAACAAGATCGTGTCCGTCCGGACCAGCGGCACCAGCCTCAACCTTCGTTTTAAAAACTGCCCGCTCCATCTTGAGTGGAGTAAGCTCTCGCATAACGGCTATATCAAGTTTAGTTGCCGCGTTTTTGCGCGCCTGAGTGAGTGCCTCCGCATTGCGCTCGTAAACTATCTTTGCTGCATCAAGTGTCGCGCGAAGTCCTGCAATGCTGCCCTCGCCTGCATCAAGCGCTGCCAACCTCGCACGGAGGTCATTGGCAAAGCCACTCAACTCATCGGCGGGCACATCATGTTTTCGGGCAAGTCCTCGAATGGCAAAAAGGCGCTCTTCTATCTGCTCAAGTTCATTGGGATTGAAGTGCAAGGCCTCCAAACACTGGTCTACGCCGTCGGCCGCGTCACCCAATTCTACCAGTGCGCGCTCAAGCGCCGCGATGGGAGCCTCGAGGTGCCCTGCTGTACCATCGAGCGCATCTTCAAGCCACCGAACCGCGTCACCAATCGCCCCCTCCGCGCCTTCAGCGCCAAGCGCTGAACGAGCGCGTGCAACTTCTGCGCGGACTTTTTCAGCTCCTTGCATCATACGCCGACGTGCATCAAGTTCAGCATCCTCCCCATAGAGCGGTCTAAGGCTATCCAACTCTGCGACCGAATGGCGTAGGAAATCCTCTTCGGAGCGTGCTTTTTTCAAAGCGATAAGGGCATCGGAAAGGGCATTTTCTGCGCTAGAAAGGTTCTTCCAGGCTTTGCGGAGTTTTAAAATTTTAGCATCATTGCCTGCAAAACTATCTAGAAATGATTTGTGCTTTTTCTGATTCAGAATTCCTCGATCGTCATGTTGACCGTGCAACTCGATCAGTGTTGCAGATAATTGTCTTAAAACTTCTCCTGAACAGCGTCTGTCATTCACATAGGCCGTCTTCCGTCCATCGCGCTGATTGACTCGCCTTAAAATCAACTCATCACCACTTGGAAGCCCAGCCTCCATTAAAATTGCATGAGCTGGATGAGCCTCTGATAAATCGAACGTCGCGGTGACTTCCCCTTGATCATTGCCAGCACGAACAAGCTCTGCGCGTCCACGCCATCCCAGTACAAACCCTAGGCTGTCCAATAGGATAGATTTTCCTGCACCAGTCTCGCCAGTCAGGACATTTAAACCTGGCTGAAACTCCAACTCGAGTTGGTCAATGATCAACATATTTCGGATATCAAGCGCGCGTAGCATCCGTGCTCTTTCTCACACCTACACCGCGCCGGATTAAAGCCACTTGCCCTTGAGCGTTTGGCGGTAAACGTCGCTCAACCAGCTATTACCTTGAACTTTTAGTTTGAGGCCTTGTGAGGCCAACAGTTTATAACTGTCTTCATACCAGTCGGTCGATTGGAAGTTGAATCCAAGAATCGCGCCGGCAGTTTGCGCTTCATTGGTCAGGCCCAGTGACAAATATGCCTCAACAAGTCGATGCAAGGCCTCTGCAGTATGTGTGGTGGTCTGGAAATCTTCAACGACAACGCGAAACCGTTTGATCGATGCCGCATAATGGGCCCGACGCAAATAATATCTTCCTATCTCCATTTCTTTGCTGGCGAGATGATCAAAGGCGAGGTCAAACTTTAACATCGCTGACCGAGCATATTCGCTATCAGGGTAAATCTCGATTACTTTGCGCAATTCCTGCAGCGACTGGAAAGTCAGCCCCTGATCGCGTCCAACTTCATCGATTTGATCGTAATAGCTGAGAGCCAAAAGGTATTGGGCATAGGCTGCATCTTCATCCGCGGGATAAAAATCGATGTATCTTTGCGCAGCGGCACGGCTTTCCGGATAGAGCTTTGCCGAATGATAGGAAAACGCCTGCATAATAATAGAACGCTTGGTCAGTTCGGCATAAGGATAAAGTCTTTCGATCTCGGAAAAATAGAATGCTGCGTCTTCTCCCTTTTTACGGGACAATTCATATTCGCCACGCTCAAAAATCTGTTCTGCCGTGAACGATTCCATTGGAATAGTACCGGCACGTGCCTTTTCAGCAGTCGATCTGCTACATCCTGCCAAGGCAGAAAGAGCCAAAACTACTACAACCACCCGAACATGCACCCGCCAGCCTGACATGCTGCTCAACCTCTTTTCCGCTCATGGGTAAACTTCACCCTTATCCAAGGTGTTAGCACAGAATTTTGCGGTGCAAAACGTCTTTGGCACCTTTTGTCGCTCATAGTCAGGCGACGGCTGGAATTTCCGCAATATGAACGCCCGCACCGGGCAAACGCGCAGCTTCTTTTGCAGAGCATTCCACGTAGCGCCAGGCTGTCGGATCAGAAAACAACTCCCGCAAAAGTTCATTGGTCAGCGAATGTCCAGAGCGCAACCCTAGATATCTGCCCAAAATTGGTGCTCCGGCCAGCGCCAAATCACCTAGTGCATCCAGCATTTTATGACGCACAGGCTCATCCCTGTAACGAAGGCCTCCGGGGCTCACAACTTTATCACCATCGAATACAACTGCATTTACGGCTGGGTCCCCGCCCAGAGCTAAGCCGCTGGCCTGCATGGCCTCGACGTCTGCCTGACTGCAAAAAGTGCGGCTGTCACATAGTTCACGCACAAAACTGCCATTTGCCATATTGAGGGCTTTGATCTGTCGACCGATCGCAATATCCGCAAAGTCAATTTGAAAATCGATGCTCAATTCTGCTGCTGGCGTCAATGTCGCGCTTGCGTCACCCCGTTGGACAGAAACCTCCTTAAGAAGTTTGATCGCACGCACGGGAACATCTTGTTGGATAACACCGGTTTTCAAAATTGCGCGAACGAAGCCTGCAGCGCTTCCATCAAGTATCGGCACTTCCGAACCATCCAACTCAATCAGCGCATTGTGAACACCACAGCCCGCCAAGGCAGCCATAAGATGTTCGATTGTTGACACGGAGGCGCCTGCATTATTTGTGATACGCGTACAGAGTGCGGTTTGCTCAACTGAGTCCCAACGCGCCGGAATCATCGCATCACCTAAAAGGATATCCGTACGACGAAACCAAATTCCGTAGTCGGGTGACGCTGGATGTACGGTGAGGCGTACCGATGCGCCCGAATGCAGACCAGTACCATCAATGTGTATGGGTGATCTCAGCGTAACTTGCAATTTGGTCCCCAATTGACGCGGCACACACGTTCAGCCCGCAGTAATGGGATAGTCCGTAGTCTGACAAAGCTCAATTCAATCTTTGCAACGGTCTGAAACATGACTGAAATAAATAGGCGAAACACCGCCGCATCACTACTAATTTATTGATCTTAAATGAAAAAAAGGCCGCAATAATGCGACCTTTTAAACAAAATTCTTCCTAGTTTAGTTTGCCTGTCGCCGTAGGAATGCAGGGATTTCAATACGTTCCTGGTCAGCGTCAACCTCCGCTTCTGGTTCTGCAGTCTGTACGCTGGGTTGATGTCGATCTGACGACTGGACTGTATTCTCCCGGTGGCCAGTCATACGATTAATCAGGCTATTAAACCGCCCTCCTTTTTCTTCGGCCGAAGAATGCGTCACAGAGCGTGCTGGCGCCTGATCAACTGCGGCCCTTAGCCGTTCAATCATTTGCGGAGTTGGAGTACCGGCGGCGGGACGTTGAGGCGCAATAAAATCCTCCGGTTCATCTTCCAAAAATTCCGGCTCGTTAGCCTGTACCGGCTGATAGGCAGGAGGTGGCAGATCATCACTTCGTGCCGTGAGTTCAAAAGTTGGGGCCACCGGCTCTTCTTCCCTAAAAATGTCTTCCATCTGCTCCTCTGCGGCGGCAGACTGCGGGTCTAGCTCAGAAAACAGACTTGGTTCAACATTACTTGCAACGTAGATTTCGGAACGGCCATTAACCTCAGCTAAATCTCCAGAAACAGCGGCATCTAACTCTGGATCGTCTTCCTGCGAGACATGCTGTATCAAAGGCTGCTTCAGTGAGCGACGAGGGATTGGCATTGGCGAAGAAACTTCTGCTGCGTCAATACCTGTTGCCACTACCGAGACCCGCATCGCACCCTCTAGCGCACTGTCAAGCGTCGAGCCAACAATGATATTGGCGTCTGCATCCACTTCCTCACGAATACGGTTTGCAGCTTCATCCAACTCGAACAGTGTTAGGTCGTGACCGCCAGTGATGTTGATCAAGACACCCTTGGCGCCCTGAAGACTAATTTCGTCGAGCAGTGGGTTGGCGATCGCCTTTTCGGCGGCTTGCACTGCTCTGTCTTCGCCTTCTGCCTCACCAGTACCCATCATAGCCTTGCCCATCTCATCCATAACCGCACGAACATCAGCAAAGTCGAGATTGATCAGGCCCGGGCGGACCATGAGATCGGTGACGCCTTTCACACCCTGATACAAAACATCATCAGCCAAGGAAAATGCTTCGGTAAACGTCGTTTTTTCATTGGCCAACCGAAATAAGTTTTGGTTTGGAATTATGATCAGCGTGTCGACCATTTTCTGCAAGCTTTCAACGCCCTCCTCGGCTTGGCGCATTCGCTTGGCGCCCTCAAACTGAAAAGGCTTGGTCACAACACCGACCGTTAAAACTCCTAATTCGCGCGCTGCCTGCGCAATAATTGGCGCAGCCCCTGTCCCGGTGCCGCCACCCATTCCCGCCGTAATAAAGCACATGTGCGCGCCAGCAAGATGATCTACTATTTGTTCAATGCTCTCTTCGGCCGCAGCTGCGCCAACGGTTGCTCTGGCACCTGCTCCAAGCCCTTCTGTAACTTTCACGCCAAGTTGGATGCGGTTGCCCGCATCGCTTTGCTGTAACGCTTGCGCGTCGGTGTTGGCCACAACGAAATCTACGCCCTCCAGTTCCTTTGCGATCATATTGTTGACCGCATTTCCACCGGCCCCGCCAACACCAAAAACTGTGATGCGGGGTTTCAGGTCAGCCTCGTCGGGCATAGTCAGATTCAATGTCATAGAACTGTCCGCCTGTTGTTTGCCCGCATTCGCGGGAATTTTTATGCCTACTCTAAACTTGATATTACCGATGCTTTGGGGAATCGTCATCTAAAAAAGCAACATAAACCACAAAATATAGTTAATTATTGTATATTTTTCGCGTCATCTGGCTAATTCATCCAGATTTTGGGGTATCCAGCAGCCGCCATACAAAAAAAGATCGTATCGACGCAACGCATTTCATGCGTAAGCGACGTTTTTGAAAATATCGATTTCAGGCGACTGCTCATAATGCCACCCCAGCCTCTTTGGGCCGTTGACGACAATTTGAGGAAAAAATGAAAAAACTGCAAGTTGTTTCTTAAACGTGATGCCAAAACCAAACGTTGGACAAGGGCAAAGTCAATTCCGTTGGAGAAGAACGGCGCTCTACCAGTTATCTCGAAACCAGCGAACGGCACGGCGCAGGGATCGAACAGGATAACGCTCTACGGGCAGGTCAAAATCCCACCACTCATCTTGGGGATGCGTTGCAAACAAACACATACCCACGGCGCTAGCGAATCCAGGGCCAGTCGCCGCCTGCGGCAACCCATGAACGCGCATTGGACGACCCAGTCGGACCTGTTGACCAAGAATTTTTGAGGCTAATCCATCTAGTCCCGGAATCTGGCTACCGCCACCAGTTAGGACAATTTGTTGACTCGGCAAATGGTGAAATCCAGCAGCGTCAAGACGCGCTCGAACTTCCTCAAGGATTTCCTCGACACGTGGTCGCATAATGCCAATAAGTTCGGCACGACTTACAGTACGCCTATCATGCTCCCAATCGCCGGTATCGCCTTCTAAGTCGATCATTTCGCGATCATCCATTCCAGTGGCAACTACACCGCCGTAAAATGTCTTGATCCGCTCTGCCGTTGCCAGCGGCACCTGAAGCCCCATTGAAATATCGCCAGTCACGTGATCGCCGCCCATGCGCACAGAATCCGCGTAAATCATATGTTTCTTCATAAATAATGAAATTCCGGTGGCCCCACCTCCAAGGTCTATACAAGCCGCCCCAAGTTCCTGTTCATCCTCTACCAAAGAAGACAGCCCGGACACATATGCGGAAGACGCAATCCCCGCAAGTTCCAGATCACAACGCTTGACACAATGAGCCAGGTTTTGGATTGCAACCTCATCAACGGTTAACATATGCATGTCAGTGGCCAGCGTCTGCCCCATCTGCCCACGCGGATCCGCAAGTCCAGAACGATGGTCCAGTGCAAAATTTACCGGCTGGGCATGCAACACCTCACGATGTGCGCCAAATTCGGGAATGTGACAAGTCGAGAGCGCTCTCGCGACATCTTGCTCCGTAACGACATGACCTTCAAGCTCCACACTGCCATCAAGCCCATATGATCGTGGATCGGCTCCTGCAAAACATGCAATAACATGATCCACACGAATCTTAGCCATCTTCTGAGCTGCCTGCAGCGCAGTGCGAATTGCACGCTCTGTTTCCTGCATCGCAGCGATTTCGCCAAATCGTACACCGCGCGAACGAGTTGTTGCCGCGCCTATCACCCGAAAACCAATTTGTCCCGCCATCGGACCAACACCGTCCGACTCTGTCACGCGATCAGTGCCATCAAAGCGTAGGACAAGGCAGGCTATCTTTGAGCTCCCAACATCTAGCACCGCAACTACACCGCGTTGCATTGCTGCCTTTCGCATGTTCCGCATTGCACGCTGAGATTCATAAAGCTCTATCATTGATGCACTTTCCCTAAAGATATCTGGCTGATACGCCACCACTCTTCCACTGCGATTTCCGCCAATCGGATGGTTGGGCGAGCCAGCAAACGCATATCCACTACCAATAAATTTCGCTCCAGCATGTCCTGCGCTTCACTTAAAGCGATGACACGCTCTAGCGCTTGAACAGCCCCAAACTCTGGTAAGAGGATGCGTTGCTCACGATCTAGAACAACATCCCAGCGCCGCTCACCAACGCGCACCAATCCACGCATACGCTCGGACAACGGCCCAGCCGCTGCGTACAGCTGAATGGCCTCCGCAACGTGCCGCTCCGCGCCTGCCCCAGCCATGAGAGGCAAATTAGGAAACAGCGCGCGCGCGCGCGCCGAACCGGTGACGTAGCCTTCAACATCGACTAAAGCAAGTCCCGCATAAGTGCGCCACAAAATCACAGGGTCGCGCTCCGCAACCAAGATTTGCAGAATCCCACCGGGGCGCACTCTAACCGACACCGTCGCCACAGCTGGTAATCCAGAGATACGTTCCTGAATTTCGTCAAGATCCAGGTCAAACGAACTGATTGGAAAATCAATTGGCATGATTTCACGAATATCTTCGGCGATGCCTCTACTGGCCCCGTCGATCGCCATAGCATTGACCATAAATTCTGGCCGGGTCGCAATCTCTGTTCGAATGTCATTGTACACAAGCAAAAGAGCGTCACGGCGATCTTGATCTGATAACCAGACTATCATTGCGCCTGCAACTATTGAGAACGGCAATAGAACGCGCAAGCAAAGACGGAAAAAAGGCGTTAGCATCAAGCGCTGCAGACGATAAGACCAACGCGATGGTGCCGGATCCGAGCGTAAACCTAACGGTTGCATGATGCATCCTCCACCATCCACACACAGAGTTCCGGAAAGGAGATCCCAAGTTCCAGCGCCTGTTCCGGCGCCAAAGACGTCGGCGTCATGCCAGGTTGTGTATTGGTTTCCAAAAGGATCAGTCCGTCCAAATCTCGCGTATCGTCCCAGCGAAAATCCGTACGTGACAAACCGCGACATCCCAATGCGGAATGGGCGCGAAGAGCGTAATCGAGACAGGCGTCAAAAATACTCTTTGGAATGTTTGCGGGTATCTCATGACGCGAACCACCATCAGCATATTTAGCATCATAATCATACCAGCCCTCGGTAATGATATCCGTAACGGTCATCGCCTTATCACCCATCACGGTAGTAGTTAGCTCTCGACCCGGCGCATATGTTTCCACCATGACTTGCTCGGGCATACTTTGTTCAAGCAGAGGTGGGCCACTAGCTGTCTCATTGACAATATAAATTCCGACAGAGGACCCCTCATTATTGGGCTTAACTACGTAAGGAGGCACCATCACATGCTGCTCCGAGACTTCATCTCGCATGGCAAGGACGCTATCAACAACTGGCAATCCCACGGACTTGAATATATTCTTTGAGCGCTGCTTATCCATCGCAAGCGACGAGGCCAAGACACCAGAATGTGTGTAAGGGAGACCCAGCCATTCAAGTAAACCCTGCACACAGCCATCTTCCCCCCAGCGACCGTGCAGGGCATTGAAGACCACATTTGGTTGAAGCTTTACTAAACGCGCAGCTAGATCGCGGCCCGCATCGACCTCGACAACCTCATACCCTGCTTTCCGCAGCGCGGCCGCGCATTCACGCCCTGAAGACAAACTGACCTCTCGCTCTAACGAGGGACCGCCCATCAATACCGCAACTGTGGTCTCTGCCCTATCCGACATACCCACGCGTGCCTCAGTGTCCCGGGCATTTCGACGTTTAGCCGTCTTTTTTGCCCTGTTTTATTGTGTTCGTCTGGCCAATCTTTGCACCTGTGACCAAACTTCTTTTGTCACGTTGAAAACCCAACGCGCTTAATTTCCCACTCTAGCTCTATTCCGCTGATTTGGAAAACCCTTTTTCGTACTTCCTCGCCCAGATTTTCCAAATCTGCCGCTGTAGCGCCACCAGTGTTGATCATAAAATTAGCATGCATCTCGCTCATTTGCGCCCCACCCACTTGCGCGCCTCGCATTCCGGCCTCATCAATCAGTTTCCATGCTTTTAGATCATGCGCATCATCAGCCAGCCCCGTTGAGGAAAACCCGGCAGGATTGCGAAAAGTACTGCCAGCTGAGCGATCCGCGGTGGGCTGCGACATATTTCGCTTCGCAAGCTGCGCATCCATGCGAACCTCTAATTCATTGGAGTTTCCCAAAGGTCCCTCAAAAACAGCTTCGGTCAATATCCATCCATCTGGCAGATCGGTCTGACGGTATCTAAAATTCAAATCTTTCGCGGTAAGTCTTACAATTTCTCCGGAACGCGTCACCGCTTTTGCCTCCAAAAAAACATCACTAATATAGGTGCCATAACATCCAGCATTCATCCTAACGGCGCCCCCTACAGCGCCGGGAATGGTGCGTAGAAACGCTAAATCTACTGCCGCCTGACCGGCTTTGCGCGCCACATGAGCGTCCAGTGCCGCGGCTCCAGCACGCACACGATTGCCGTCAATCTTGATATCATTGAACTCTCGGCCCAAACGGACCACCACCGCTCGCAAACCACCGTCTCGCACGATGAGGTTGCTGCCTACACCCATTGGAAACACTGAGATACTCGCTGGAAGAGCCTTCAAAAAATCTGCTAAATCTTGCGTATCCGCAGGTTGAAACATCCAGTCTGCAGGTCCACCTACCCGCAGCCATGTCAAATCTGCCAGTAACCGGTTTGCAGTCAGCTTACCGCGTACTTCCGGCATATCGGTCATTTGATCCCTCCTCAAGTTTTGTCCTTCAAACCAACGCGCCTTCGGACCAGCGAGAAAAAACCCCACCCAAGTCCAAAGGAAACCGCTAGAATGCCAATCAGCCAAACCGTATATTTCATGAGTGCCCCCACTTTTTCTGCATCCTGCGGCTTCGCGACAGCCCAAAGCATCCAAATGGTTGTCAATAAAAGCCCAAGCAAACTGAGTATTATTATTTGCGCCCGCATCAGGTCAGCTCGTTGATCATGAGCCCCTTTCACAAATCCAAACGCAGGGAACATTAGGGCCGCGAACCAAATCAACGCGTTAAGTCCCAAAGCCAGATCTAACATCACAAGACGCGCCTCTTAATCCAACGTGCGAGATGTAGCGCCGACCAACGCATTAGCCAGGCAGCCGAAATCAAAACCAAGAGGGCCATCCAGCCCCCGTCCTCATAAAGCACGCCAATTAGGATTGGCACGCCTACAGCAATCATCACAAAGGTAAATCTCCAATGATGATCCGCGGATACAAATATTGCGCCCAAATTTACGAGTAGAAGCCAAAACAACGCGAAAACCAAAGATAAGCTCATTCGCATACCTTCGGTGATAAATGCCCACAAAGCATTTTCAAAAAATTCCGTAATGGGCAAAATAAAAGCGATAAAAACCCAATCAATGAAGCTGTACGCGCCGCGGCGCCATACGACCGCCAAATCAGGATGATTAAAAGAAAGACCGTAAGCAACTGCGAGACGCGCAGCCCATGTTGCTGACGCACCGAGGAAACTTCAACAGCCAACACGGCCAGGCTCAAAAAAATGGTATTTTTGAGAGTATCGGTCATCTGTTTTATTCTGGCCACAACAAAGATTTTGCTCGTGCTACGCATTAATTTAGACGTTGCGGCAACATGTTTGCCCATGCGCTGATCGTGCCAGCCCCCAAGCAAACGATAATGTCACCCACTTTGGCTTCATCCCGAACTAGCTTTACAAGATCATTTTCGTCCTGAATTGCGTATGCTTGCCTGTGACCGTGCGCGATCAAGCCTGCCACTAAATCATCTCGGCTTGCACCCTTTACCGGATCTTCACCCGCCGCATAAACTTCGGCTATACCAACTACATCCGCATCCTTAAAGCAGCCACAAAAATCTTCAAAAAGTGAAATCAGCCGTGAGTAACGATGTGGTTGATGCACTGCGATAACACGGCCCGCGTCTCCAATTGCCTGGCGTGCAGCCTTCAGCACAGCAGTTATCTCGACGGGATGATGCCCGTAATCATCAATTACGGGAACACCCCCCATAACCTCGCCTACCTTTGTAAAACGTCGGTTGACTCCGCCAAAACTGCTCAATGCCTCGCGTATCTCATCTTTTTTCATCCCAAGGTGTCGCGCAATCGCAACCGCGCTCAATGCATTCGAAACATTGTGATCGCCCGGCATGGGAAGTGAACACTTTTCAATCACGGTTCCTTCGGCCTGTAGTGCAATATCGAAATGGGCGACCCCTGACTCGTACGTTAGATTGATAGCCCGCACATCGGCTTGAGCGTTAAAGCCAAAGGTTACAATTCGGCGATCAGTGATTTTGCCAACCAGAGTTTGAACGTCCGGGTCATCAGTACAACACACTGCCAAACCATAGAACGGGATGTTAGAAACAAAATCATAAAACCCTTGATGCAGCGCCTGCTCTGTACCCCAGTGCTCCATGTGCTCGGGGTCGATATTTGTTACAATAGCTATTGTTGCTGGCAGTCGGTTAAACGTTCCGTCCGACTCATCGGCTTCTACAACCATCCACTCTCCGTCGCCAACCCGGGCATTAGATCCATAAGCGTGAATAATGCCACCATTGATGACTGTCGGATCAAACCTTCCATGCTCTAATAAGGCCGCAACCATAGTTGTCGTGGTAGTTTTGCCATGCGTGCCGGCCACCGCAATATTCGACTTTAACCTCATCAGCTCGGCGAGCATTTCAGCACGACGCACAACAGGAAGCCCACGACGACGTGCTTCGTCTAGTTCCAGATTGCCTGACTTTATTGCCGAGGAGATGACGACCACCTCGGCGTCTTTCAAGTTTTCAGCCTTTTGGCCGACAAACAATCTTGCACCGCGTTCTACCAACCGATCAGTGATCTTACTTGCCCTCAGATCTGAACCCTGAACCAAATATCCGTGGTTTAGCAGTACTTCAGCGATACCAGACATACCGATGCCACCCATTCCGACAAAGTGAATCAGCCCAACATCTCCTGGCAGTTTGGTTGTCGCGTTCATGCTTAAGCTTCCTTGTCTGCTAACTGCTCGACCAAAGTCACGAGCGCGTCAGTCGCATCAGGTTTTCCTGTAGAAAGTGCGGCGAGTGCCATTTGCATTGCTCCATCGGGGTCACAAAGTATTGTTACGATCTGTTCCGTCAAAACATCTACCGACAACTTTTTTTCAGGTATCAGAACTGCCGCTCCAGCATCAACTAACCCCCGAGCATTAGCAGTCTGGTGATCAGCTGTCGCGGCTGCGTAGGGGATGAGAACGGAAGGCCTACCAATTACGCTGATGTCCGCAACACTGGACGCCCCAGCTCTCGAAATAATTAACTGTGCCTCGCTCATACGTTTTGGCACATCCTGAAAAAACGGCTTTACTTCTGCACGAATACCAATACTGGCATAAAAAGCTGTAACGCGGTCTAAATCTTCATTACGAGCCTGATGACTTACCCGTATATGATTTAAAAGCCGATCAGGAAGCGCCGCTATTGAGGAAGGAACCGTATCACTCAATATTCGAGCGCCCTGACTTCCGCCAATGACTAAAATCGATATCGGGAAATTTCCCGGTGCGATATATTTCGATCCAGCGTACTCCAGAACTGCCGCCCGCACCGGATTTCCCGTATGCGTTCCCTCTACACCCACCGGCAAATCAGTAGGCCATGTTCCGCATGCAATGGTATGCACCCGCCTTGCAAACTGAGTGTTTACTCTCCCGAGTATACCGTTTTGTTCTTGAATCATGCGAGGCAGTTTCATGAGCCATGCGGCACCAATAGCCGGGATACTGGGATACCCACCAAAACCAACTACTGCCAGTGGGCGATCTCGGCGGAACTGCATAACTGTTGATAGAATTCCACTTAGAATTCGAAAAGGTACTGCTAGTTTGGCAAATACACCACCGCGGGCGAAAGTGGCACTTGCCACCTTCTGTATTTTTACAGAACGCGGAAAACCACTGGTATAACGTGAACCGCGCACATCCGTGCTCAATTTGACCCGCCAGCCCCTGCGCAGCATTGCCTCAGCCAGAGCCTGCGCCGGAAACATATGACCTCCGGTACCGCCAGCCGCAATCACCAGCAATGGCCGCTCTGTCATCTAACATGTCCCCGTAAAATTTCACCGATCTCGCCCTGAGGACGCGCGCGGGTGAATGCTAGAAGCATGCCAACCGCAATCCCCCCCGCAATCAAAGAGGAACCGCCATAGCTCACAAACGGCAAGGTCATGCCTTTGGACGGCAGTAACCTTACCGCAACGCCCATATTTACCATCGCCTGAACGCCGAAGATCGAAATTAGGCCCGCACCTGCCAACCTAATAAACGGGTCCCTTTCACGCATCAATCGGAAGTAGCTGCGCATAACAATTGTTGCATAGAGCGCAATAATACATATCACGAGGATCAACCCATACTCTTCAGCGGCGACAGATATAATGAAATCTGTGTGGGCATCAGGTAGGCTCCACTTCACCTGACCTTCGCCGATACCGACCCCAAACAAACCACCTTCACGGATAGCTTTTGTTGCGTAACCAATCTGTGTTGTTGGATCCAGCGAGCGGTCGAGAAAACCATCTATCCTGCGAGCAAAATGCTCGGATTTGTCATAAGCCAGTTGAGCCGCCGGATATATGGCAAGCAAAATACCACCAATAAGAAACATAGGCGCACCGGAAACAAAATACATTACGCTCCAGCCAAACAAAATCAGGCAGGCTTGACCGAAATCCGGTTGAAGCGCTAGCATCACCACAATTGTTATCATCAACAAAAATGACCACATACGTCCTGGGGGACCATTAATCTGGTCGTTGGCTGCCATTAACCACGCAGCCACTATTACAAAGCCAGGTTTTAAAAATTCTGATGGTTGAACCGAACCAAAGCCCAATGAATACCAACGCATCGCGCCTTTTCCGAAATCAGTACCGAAAAATGGCAACATAGAGGTCGCCAACAATGCCACAAAAAAACCAATTACCGCGAGTCGCCTAACCAACTGAGGCGACATCATCGATGTTAAAAGCATCACTATCATTGCTACGGCGCCGAATATGAACTGCTTCTCAACGTAGTAGAACGCGTCAAACCCATTCTTTTCCGCAAGCGGCGGCGAGGCAGCCATGCCCAAAAGAATACCAATGCCAAAAAGCAAGAAAATCGACGTCATCGACCACTTGTCGAGCGTCTGCCACCACCTTGGAAGTAGCGGCTCGCGCTCCTGAATAGGAAGCGCGCCATAAACCATCTCTGTCATCGGAGCCCGCCGATTTTTGCCTCAAAATGCCCGTTTTCCGGGTCTCATAGTGAAAGTCTAGCATTACACGAATCATTTGAAAAGAGTCACAAGCAGGAACAGAAAAAACTGAGTCGTTTTAGCAAATCTGTGACCACCAAAAGTGGAACCTTAGGGCCGGAGATCCGTTAAAAAATTAGGGCCGCCAAGCTGCAATAAAGGAGGCTTCAAAGCCATTACTCGGACAGGCCCAATCCGCATTTCTTCACTCACTTGTCTCAGTCTTATCTTGTAAGAAGCTCTAATATTCCCTTGTGCATGCAGCAGTGAGGTGCTTGTTTCGTGCTCACTGCTCGGTCAGCCAACCAGATTTCGCACTCTGTAACCTGAGTACACGTTCGACAATTTGTCACCATGTCGGCGTATCCCGTGGCAGACAGATGTCCCTCAGCCATGGCCTCACTGAGCGATACCCCCATTGAGCGCGCTACACTTCTCGTCAGCCAAAAATGTTTCGCCAAATCCCCCAAAGGTTGGATAATACCCATTACTTTTGTGCCTCCGACGCTTTCCTTAATTTCCAGAACCGCTCTTTGTTGACGCAATTTGAAGGTGCCTTTACTACATCAGATTGCTGATGTAATTCCAGCCAACGTTGACATCCTTCGGTCCAGTCACAACGCCGGCACTTAGTGACCATTTTAGCCCAGTCCTCCTGCGTAAGCTGGGCTCGTTGCATACTGCCAAACAGGTCGGTTTTTGTTGCTTGCGCCATACGCTGTAATAGCCAAAAGTGCACATTCATGTCGCCCAACATTTTCACGACACATCTGTTTTTAGGTAGTTTAAAAGATGGTGGTTATGGCAAAGTTTGGGCAAAACTGGAACAGTAGTAGTCTCGCAATTTAGCCAGTCTGCGCACGCGTTGGAAGCGGCACATTTCATACAGCTCCTGACAGAACCTGCTTTCTCATCAAACGAAAACTTACCCAAAATTGCAGCTTCCTGAAGATCTTTGCCGATACGACGCGCTACATTATCAAAAAGGGCCGCAGATCTTTTTGCAGAAATATTGTGGGACATCTAAGCCTCCATGTAGATCACAAAAAAAGGCTACCATCGGAGTACGGCGATGCCTTTGACCTGCATCAACCTAGCTCTTCGAGGTAGGCGCGCACACAATCCTGCACACGTCTAAAACGATCGCCACCAAGCTTTGTGCCGCCATACCAGCGGGTAACGACGATGATCTGGTCCTTGACATTTGCCCGCTCAAGCATGCGCAAAATCACCATGCCTGCGCCACTTTCGCCGTCGTCGCCTTTTAAGCGGTTACCGTCGGTCGTTAGCACCGCCCAAGTATTATGTGTTGCCTTCGCAAACTTCTTGTCTCGTTTCAACAATTTCAAAAATGCAACCGCCTCATTCTGATCGGTCACCTTCCCTCCGGACACGGCGTATTTTGAGCCCCGATCAGAAACGACATTTTTTATTTGTAGCATTGAGATCAAAGTTTTGCGGCTGTATTTCGGACTACCTGCATCCGGGAACTATTGGGCGGGTGCGTTCCAAGGAACTTATCGCCCGGATCAGGGATCCGGTTGAAGAACTCTGCGCCACGCACCGGATTGTACCCAGCTCGATGCGCAATCACGGTGCCTAAGGCATCCGCCTCCAATTCATAATTCTTGGAGAAGGAGCGCGCTCCAACATCCGCACCAATATTCATTGCGAGGTCAACCATATCACCACTGCCACCTACAGCACCCACCAATAGGGCGCCAACGACGGCACCATTTACAGCATCTTGTTTTGCCCGTGTGATATGCCCGGCAACGTGATGCGCCGCTTCGTGCCCCATGACAAAGGCCAATTCGTCATCGTTGCGGGTCTTGGCGATCAGAGCTGATGTCAAAATAATTAAGGGGCGCCCACGTTTATCCACAGTTTGGTAGGCGTTCGCGGACAAATCCTGCCTTTTGTCAACAAAAATCGCGTAGTCACAATTTGTACCAGGTTGCGTGCTTTTGCGACAGACACTCTCTGCCACTGGCTCGACCCTCACTAAAACGGGTGCTAGCCGTGCGTTGGCCTCACTCAGGCTGATCCCCAGAGTGGCCGATACCGCTTCCCGCTTTTGTGAAGGCGCATAAGGTGTTGCAACTCCGCAATTGGCTATACTCAAAATTAAGGGGAAAATCGCCCAGCGCATGAATACTTCTCCGTACCTCTTGATGGAAGCTAATCATCCTAGACCTGTGTTTCCAGTTCGAAGTGCTTGCACCTGCGTTCGGCTTCGCTAATCTAGGCATATGTTCAGTATCGAGCACGAATTTGACGCCACTGTTGTTACTCTTGTTGATGAGGGTGCGAGGCCATTGGGTGAAGATGTGATAATTCACCTTTTCGAAGACTGCATAACGATCGAGCAGTACGATCCGCGCAGCGACAGCGTTCAAAAGATTACTTTTTCGAATAATCAGGCGCAGGATCTTGCGGCGGCGTTAGATTTGCCAGAAGGCGTTTACATGCTTAAACGAAACTCAACCTGACTCACACACACACCCAATAGGATACAGATACGGTCCTTTCCATTTGAAGCGAGACTGTGACGCCTAGTGACTTTGCTGATAATTTTCACAGCTAAATTAGTTGCACTGACTGCGGACTCCGCCGTTGCGTGCAACCAAGCGATACCAGCGGTCGACTTGATTAAGTTTCGCGAAGACTCAGATATCAATAAAATAGAGAGCATGCTCAGTCTGCAACCTAAGCCCTAATTTACTTTGAGATCACAGGCTGATTATGTTGAGATATTTTCGCAAAAGGGAAATTGCCAATGGCGACAGGATTTTTCTGGGATGAACGGTGTTTTTGGCACTCCGGCGGTAACTACGCCCTCACATTACCGGTTGGGGGTTTAGTTCAACCCCTCTCAGCTGGTAGCTTACCCGAAAGCCCTGAAACTAAGCGTAGACTGAAAAACTTGATGGATGTGACAGGGTTGTCGAACGATTTGGACCTACAATCCGCTGCGCCCGCTTCTTTTAAGGACCTTGCTCGCGTTCACCCTAAAGATTTTTTGAAAAAATTTAAAAATATCTCGGATAGTGGTGGTGGTGATTTGGGACTACGCACACCCTTTGGCCACGGCGGCTATGAGATTGCTACTTTATCTGCCGGGCTGGCACGTCAAGCCGTCAGAGACGTTCTCACCGGCGATTTGCAAAATGCCTACGCTCTATCTCGACCACCAGGGCATCATTGCCTTCCAGCATGGCCCAACGGATTTTGCCTGCTTGCGAATATCGCAATCGCAATTGAGTCAGCGATGGCAGATGGCCTGTGCAACAAGGTTGCCGTGGTCGACTGGGATGTGCACCACGGCAACGGTACTGAAGCCATCTTTTATGATCGCAACGACGTGCTGACTATATCTCTCCATCAGGAATACAATTACCCGCTGGACACTGGCGACATTAAAGACCGAGGAACTGGTGAGGGAGTGGGATTTAATGTCAATGTCCCTTTACCGCCTGGCTGTGGCCACACGGCATACCTTGATGCCATGCAGCGTATCGTTTTACCCGCCTTAGAAAACTACACTCCAGATCTCATTGTTGTTGCATGCGGATTTGATGCTGCAGCTTTTGACCCGCTCGCACGCATGCTTGCCACTGCAGATACTTTTCGCCAAATGACCAGACAGGTGATGAAGTCCGCTCAAAAACATTGTAACGGCAAACTTGTCATGGTCCATGAAGGTGGATATTCGGAGGCTTATGTACCGTTTTGCGGCCACGCCGTGCTCGAAGAACTGTCAGGCTCTGACAACTGCGCGGAAGATCCGATGGCTCAAACACTTACGAAACGCCAGCCGAATAATCGATTTGATAAATTCACAACAGAACTGATTGGTGAAATGGCTACGTATCATTCTTCCATTGCTCAAAATGGTTGAATCTTTTGGACATGCGCCTGACATGTATGGCAATTGAGAGACAGGAAAATATTATGATTGACCCCAATCCCCAAGCTTTGAATTTTTTACTCAACCGCCGCTCACGCCCAGCAAAAATTTTGACGAGCCCAGTTCCCTCTAGCATACAATTGGAACCCATTCTACGAGCTGGCTTACGTGCCCCAGACCACGGCAAGCTAGAGCCCTGGCGCCTGTTGGTTCTCGAACGACTGGCTCTACAACGGCTGGCGAAACTGGCAAAAATGCGGGGTTATGAACTGAAAATTGATGAAGAAAAAATCACCAAAGTTTATGACCAGTTTGCAAATGCCGATTTGGCCATTGCTGTCATCGAGGCGCCGGTGATTGCTAAAAAAGTACCTGCCATAGAGCAGACATACTCGACTGGGGCAGTTTGTCTCCAACTTCTGAACGCCGCACTGGCCTCTGGTTGGGGAGCCAATTGGCTCTCGGGTTGGGCAAGTCATGATCGACTTTTTGTAGAGCGAGGGCTCAACATCGCTCCACATGAACGTGTTGCAGGATTTATTCACATAGGCACGGAACGAGCGACACCACCAGAACGCCCACGCCCCGACTTGAAGGAGAAGGTCATATGGGTTTCGCAATAACCATCACATCTTTCCTCAAAGCACTTGGGCAAATCGGCGACGCTCGGTTTCGCCGAGTACTTTTAATTGGCGTCGGGCTGACTTTTTTATTACTCGTCGGAACCTATGCTGCATTTCTCATGTTTTTAAATTGGATTGGCGCGGCGGAGACGATTCAAGAAGTAATAGGAGACGTGGCTTGGCTAACGGATCTGATCACCTGGACGTCGTTTTTCGTAATGATCGTCTTGTCCGTTGTTCTAATGGTTCCCGTCGCTTCCACCATTACTTCAATGTTTCTGGACGAGGTCGCACAGGCAGTTGAGGACCGACACTATCCCAACATGCCGAAAGTCGCCCCAATTCCATTTAGCGATGCCCTACGCGATACACTCAGCTTTTTGGGGCTGTTGCTGGTGGTCAACCTATTGGCGCTGATAGTTTATTTATTTTTTCCCCAGTTCGCACTCTTGATCTTCTGGGCAATCAACGGATTTTTGTTGGGACGAGAATACTTTCAGCTCGCCGCGATGCGACGAATTGGCCGCGTGCGCGCCAAGGCGCTTCGAAAAAAGCACGCTGGCACGATTTGGCTGGCGGGAACCTTAATGGCGGTGCCGCTGTCTATTCCCCTTGTCAACCTTTTGGTTCCGATAATTGGGGCGGCAACTTTTACCCACTTGTTTCACCAACTTCTAAGGCGATCGGCGCCATACGGTTAAACCAGTCGAAATCTCGAACCGTTATCGCACCTGTAACGATGATCCAAAATAGAACAATCCACATACCTGCCGCCACTGCAGAGGTAATCTTGGCTTTGAATTTCAGATTGTGATTCTCAGGCGCACCCGCATGGGTTCCTGGAACAATCTCACCAACGTCTCCCTGAGTCTGGAGGCGAATGGGGATCACAACAAGAAAGGTCATGAACCACAAAACCGCATATAAAACGATGGCTGACGTAATACTCATAGGGCACTCCCAAGTTAATTGGCAGAATAAGGACTGCCTCCGAAGGATATGTTATGCCTGCTCTAATTCTACAAGGCAGCCATTGAAGTCCTTTGGATGCAGGAATAGAACCGGCTTCCCGTGGGCACCAATCTTTGGTTCTCCAGTGCCCAGTACACGTGCACCTTTTGCCCTCAATTGGTCCCGCGCAGCCAAAATATCATCCACCTCGTAGCAGATGTGATGTATGCCTCCCGATGGATTCTTATTCAGAAAGCTCTGGACCGGACTATTTTCGTTCAGTGGATACAACAACTCAATCTTGGTGTTGGGCAATTCGATGAATACAACCCTCACGCCATGGTTAGGCTCATCCTGAGGCACTCCAACCGTTGCGCCAAGCGCACTTTTGTATTGTTCCGAGGCGGCCTCAAGGTCAGGCACAGCGATCGCTACGTGATTTAGTCTTCCGATCATGCAAAAGTCCTTTTGATGGGGGCATACCACCACCTTGTAATGCACATGCACTCGCGACAGCGCAAGGGCTAGGAAGTCGCGGTATCATGAGGCAACAATCACTTAATGTTTATTGCTCTTTATCGGGGCACACTGGGGATTACCAAAATTTTCTACAAAGATAGCTGCATTTGGCGGACATTTACATTTATACCTGATCGCTAGACGAACAGATCGTGCTGTCCACCGGATCACCTAAATGTTCATTGCTGAAATAACTGGAATTGAAAAACTGGTTCAGCGAATTCTTTGTGAAACGTTCTCAATTGAGCACATCATAGCAAAGGATCATCCTTAACGCGCACCAAACGTGTGAGGTCACTAAGCCGTTCTACCTGCTCACCGTCAGACGAAAAATTTCGCGGTAAAAACCATTCATCAAAGGCTTGGCACAAAGACGGCCATTCTTTGTCAATTGCGGCAAACCAGACCGTGTCGCGATTTCGTTGCTTATAAATCAGTGCCTGACGGAAAACTCCTTCAAAGCTAAATCCAAGTCTTTGCGCAGCACGTCGGGACGGCATATTGTGGGCATCACATTTCCACTCATATCGCCTATAGCCCGCTTCGAAGGCCCATTTCATCATAAGAAACATCGCCTCCGTGGCTGCTCTACTACCCTGCATGATGGGCGCAAAATTTATATTTCCCACCTCTATCGAGCCAGCTCCCGGCTTAATACGAAGGAAAGATGCAACCCCAGCGAACGCCTGCATCTCTTTTGAATAAATAGCATAGAAACAGTGGCTTGGCTTTGCCACCGTCTCACGAACCCACCGATGATATTGTGCAGCAGAATGAAACGGTCCATACGGCAAGTAGTCCCAAACCCAGTCATCTGCCTCATAAACCCGAAACAACAGAGCTGCATGTGTCTCTGCGTTAAGCGGTTCTAATCGTGCGTAAGTACCATCGAGAATATCACCAGAGGGCATAGGTGGTCGTGTCCACCCCTCAACGACGGACCCCCGCGGCCTTGTCTCACGCATGTTTGAAATACCTTTCCTTAATCATTTGTTTGGCACAATTTAAATACGAGGAAAAGGTCTGCGCCGCTCAGAGTAACACCTCAGGATCAATTCCAAGATCCAGATCGGGAAATACCGTATGCTCGAGAAAGCTTCGGCTTAGCCCAAAACTAGATCGAATAGCCCATGCCACCCAACGGCGCACATCGTCTGTTGGCATCAAGTCTCGCCGATCAAATAAATCAACTTCAGACAACCCTGGCCATCTTCCGAAAACGCGCCCTCCGTTCACCGCTCCGCCTGCTACAAGCATAGTGCCACCGGTACCGTGATCTGTTCCCCTTGTTCCATTTTCACGAACAGTCCGACCAAATTCGGTCATTGCCAAAACCGTCGTTTGCGTCCAAATTTCTGGGCTCAATCCTTCCTGAAGCGTAAGAAGCGTATCCGCTAAATTTCCCATTGGACGGTTAAGCGCAGTTGCCTGTTGACTATGCGTGTCCCAGCCATCAATTGACAAACAAGCAATACGAGCATCTCCAACCAGTTGCCGCACGGCGAACTCAGCTATTCGAACATGCCCTCGCTTTGTATTTTTTCGATCACTCGCCATATCTTGCTCGATCGCCTGCATCATGTTTTTATCTGCACTTTCGAAAACCGCGGCATCTCCGTCGCTTGCCGCAAGGTCGACTGCCTGGTTCAAGGCCGCATGCAAATTCAAATCACCGCGATACAATGCTTTCAGTAATGCAAAGCTCTGAGCACTGATTGCTATATCTACTTCTGGTGACCAGGAATTGAAATGAGCTTTGCCTGCACTAAGTAGCATTGGCCCAGAACCAATGGCATAGGCCGTTCCGCTCCCCCCCCCTTTAACGCCCAGTAACATGCGATTGAGCCAACCATCACGCCCCAATCCTGGCGGGATCCCTGGCGTCCCAGCCTCCAGTATATCCTGCCCGTCAAAATGACTGCGCTTGTTGCGATAGGGAGTAGAGACTGCCTGTACAAAGGCGAGGTTCCCTGCACGCCACATTGGCAGAAGCGCCTCCAATCCGGGATGCAGACCGTGCGTATCTGACAACATCTGCGCCTCCGCAGGCGCCGCAGCAAGCGTTGGGCGTGCCGATACAAAGTCAGGATCCCCCCAAGGACGCAGAACATCCAAACCATCCAGACCACCGCGCAGAATGATGACAACCAATCTATTAGACGAAGGCATAGAAGCAAACGCTGCCGTCGTCAGCAGTGGGTTCGCAGCCGCAGAACATCCAACCGCCATTCCACCCTTTAAAAACAAACGCCGATTTATATTTTCCCCCACACTCGTGCTCCGATCAGTGTCTTTGAAATTCTGGAGACATTAAAGCAAGCGCAAGACCCTCGCGACGAGTTTGTGCAGCATTCACCGCGTACACAGTCTGTGGTCGCGCCAAAGTTCCGAGGGCACTTGTCACGAAACGCCTTGGATCGGGCAAACTACCAACCAGCACCGAAGGTACCGCCAGTGACCATTGCAGCCGAGCTGCCAAACCCTGTGGAGACATCCAGTGCCCATCTTCCTCCTCCCAGCCATCCGGTCCACCAGGCCGTAACCACTCCTGGCCCATCAATTGCAAAGGCTTAGCGAGATTTTTATAGAAAAGCCGGCGTCCCCAATCATCAAATATTTCCTCCGATACCGCAAGCGCCCGCATGGCAGAGGTAATAAATGCTACGGGTCGTTTGTAATTTGCCCTACCCTCAAACCAGGCATCGGGATGCTCGAGCATGGCTGTATAGGTTCGCAATAAATCTCCCTGCGTCTCCAGATACCGCGCGCTCATCGCATTAATCAACGAAGGCGACGGAAGATCAGTTATGAAGTGAACAGCAAGCTTCCGACTGATGTGAACGGCTGTTGCTGGCTCCATAGCAATATCTTGCATAGCATTCTCGATGTCACTCAGGCCACCATCTGCACCGTAAATGCGCTGCATAATAATTTCTGATCCCGGCTCTGCTCGCTTCGGCAAGTATCGGAAACCCTTTGTTGCATTGCCGGTTAACCCTGTCAGCAATTCTGCCAACTGCCGTACATCGCCCTGCGAATAAGCACTACTGACACCCATCGTGTGGAGTTCAAGAATTTCCCGCGCCAAATTTTCATTGAGACCCGCAGACTGCCCTCTCAGTCGCCTTTTTACGGCGGCATCGCTTGCCGGGCCCATAGACGACGTCTGATCAAGGTAGTCCAGCATGTGCGGATGCGTGACGCACGCGAGAAGTAGGTCTCCAAACTTTCCAGTCAAATGCGGCCTAATTGCACTTTCTATATACGGCGCAACCAAATTCCGGGTGAGCAATGTTTTGCCCGGCGCAGAAAAATGATCGTACCAAAAATGTACAAGCCTCTCGCGAAATCCATCCTCGGTCCACACACAACGCAGAAGTGACTGCTTCATCCAAATCAAGGTCCGAAATCTTAGCGCCTGCTTTAACCCTTGCTGCGTCTTGAGCAGCTTGGACACATCCTGCCCACGCCTTTTAGCTTGGCGTACTCTGCTCGCTAAATTCCTGATTTGAGAAACTTCGCCACTCATGTTCTCGTACCGCGAGATCGGATATTGCTCGGAAACTCGATCAGGGCCAGAAAGTCGCTCAATTACCGCTGCAACTGAATTAGGCGCTAAAATCTTAGGCGAAAGCCCGCAACCAAACCGTACCTCTGCCCGAACAGGATCAAATCCCACGCCGGCCTCCCAATCACCAACTTAACGCGATTTGTACTGGTGCAATATCCGCGCAAGTGAATTCTATACTTCTTTACTATTTGTTTGTCATAATAATAGCACCGTCTGACTTGGATCAGAAACAAGCGACCAAAAAGAGGTGTCGCATTTCAAGGAAACGACCCCCAAAGCTCTTCGAAAGGGATTTACTCCTGCGGGATTACGCGGAGTCCCAGTTCCATTAATTGATCCGATGTCGGATCTGACGGCGCATTCATCATCAAATCTTCCGCGCGCTGGTTCATAGGAAACATCACTACTTCTCGGATGTTTTGTTGATCTGCAAGCAACATGACGATCCGGTCAACACCTGCTGCACATCCACCGTGCGGTGGAGCACCGTATTGGAAAGCGTTAACCATACCACCGAAACGTTTGCGAACCTCATCTTCGCCATAGCCAGCAATCTCAAACGCCTTAAACATGATGTCCGGCTTGTGATTTCGGATCGCGCCCGAGACCAATTCATACCCATTACACGCAAGGTCATACTGAAATCCAGTTGCAGACATCGGATCGTTTTCCAAAATGGACATGCCACCTTGCGGCATTGAAAATGGATTATGATCAAAATCAATTGCTCCGGTGTCGTCATCTTTTTGAAAGATTGGGAAATCTACAATCCAAGCAAAGGCAAAACGATCTTCATCAAGCAATTTTAATTCTTTGCCAATCACGTCACGGGCTCGGCCTGCAACAGCTTCAAACGTTTTTGGCTTCCCGCCCAAGAAAAACGCTGCATCCCCGACGCCAAGTTCTAGCTGCTGGCGAATAGCTTCTGTACGTTCAGGACCAATATTTTTGGCAAGAGGGCCCGCCGCCTCCATACCGCCTTCAGCTTCACCAGTTTTCAGCAGTGCTTGGGCTTCCTTTACTTTTATGCCCAATTCCTGCGCAACGCTATCTGCTGTCTTTTCGCGCCAAAAAATATAACCCATGCCTGGTAAGCCCTGTTCTTGAGCAAACTTGTTCATCCGGTCACAGAATTTACGGCCACCGCCTGTGGGTGCCGGAACAGCGCGCACTTCAGTGCCCTCCTGTTCAAGTAGTTTGGCAAATATTGCAAAACCGGAGCCCCGAAAATGCTCGGAAACATCCTGCATTTTTATTGGATTTCGAAGATCCGGCTTGTCGGTTCCATACCATTTGGCGGCATCAGCGTAAGATATTTGAGGCCACTCTGAGTCTACTGTTCGGTCACCACCAAACTCTTCAAAAACGCCCTGCAATACTGGCTGAATAGTATCAAAAACGTCTTGCTGCGTTATAAAGGACATCTCCATATCTAGCTGATAAAAATCGGTAGGCGAGCGGTCAGCACGTGGGTCCTCGTCTCGAAAACAGGGAGCGATCTGGAAATATTTGTCGAAACCAGCAACCATCATTAATTGCTTGAATTGTTGTGGCGCTTGAGGGAGTGCGTAGAACTTACCTGGATGAAGGCGCGACGGTACTAGAAAATCACGTGCGCCTTCCGGTGAGGAAGCCGTAATAATCGGCGTCTGATATTCCCGAAAATCTCTATCCCACATGCGCTTGCGCATCGACATCACAACATCCGAACGCAATTTCATATTGTTCTGCATCTGATCGCGGCGAAGGTCCAGAAAACGATATTTTAATCTGGTTTCCTCAGGATACTCCTGATCACCAAAGACCATTAAAGGTAGCTCTTCAGCCGCACCTAAAATCTCAAGGTCACGCACGAATACTTCAATTTCGCCCGTTGGAATCTTTTTATTGATTAAAGACTCGTCTCGTGCTTTGACATTGCCATCAATTCGGATGCACCACTCAGAGCGCACATTTTCCATATCGGTGAAAACGGGGCTATCGGGATCACAAAGTACTTGCGTTACACCGTAATGGTCTCGCAAGTCGACAAACAGAACTCCACCGTGATCACGAATGCGGTGCACCCAGCCGGACAGGCGAACAGCCTCACCAACGTGGGCTTTGTTTAATTCGGCACAAGAATGGCTGCGAAAAGCGTGCATGGGCGCTCCTTCAAAGAAGGTTAAAAATAAAGTTCGCGTCGGTACACCGTTTGTAGCAGGTAAAGTCAAGAGAACACGGCAGAAATAGGCCTAAAAATGGCGTCGCACGTTCCCCGGACGTTAACAACTTCCTAAGCTGGAAACAAAGATTTCCACCCCCGCATTAGTTTACCATACTATTGCAAGTGAAAAGGACCGCGTGACCTAATGTAGTCAAATAAAGCTCGGGGCCACAAAGAGCGCACCCAAAACATCAAATTCGAAAAAAATAAACTGACGCTCAAAAAAATCTTGTTAGTGCGTTGGATAAAATAATTTGGTAATTCTCTCATAAGATACTACCGCGGAAGTCGTTGGGTAAGGCTTACACAATCGGATAACTGATAAAAATCATCGTTATAAAAGCAGGGTCATACCAAAAGACCTAACACGTCTACTCTGGCGCGATAGAAAGGATAAAACCAACACATGCCGTTCCAACCTAATTGGTAAATCCAGCTTCTTAGCAGAACCAGAATTCTGGCTGCGTTTACAACAGATCGGAAAAGCAAAACGCCATGTTGCTATACAGCAAACTCAGGCTACTTGCCGTCAGAGCAAACAGTGCCGGAAACATAGCTGTCATAGGAAAAAATTTAGCAGTCAAGACTGGCGCAATTGGGAACGCAACGCTGACCCAGCCCAAAGAGGCCTATTACTTCCGTTTTCTTTGGCTTTCTCGCGGCCCACGCACGCTATGTCCGCCTGATGAAATAGGCGCAATTAAACCTAAAGAGCTTAAACTGACTATTCAAGATGACCCCACAAGGCTGCCCCCCCTTGCACCTTGCCCCGCTATGTCTATAACCCACGACAATTTGCCAATGCCGGCTACTCTCGTCTCCCACGCCCACACAGCCGAGGTTTACCATGCCAAAAAGAACTGACATCTCCTCGATCATGATCATAGGGGCGGGCCCTATTGTGATCGGGCAAGCGTGCGAATTCGATTACTCGGGAGCGCAGGCCTGTAAGGCATTGCGCGAAGAAGGATATCGAATAATTTTGGTGAACTCTAATCCAGCTACGATCATGACAGACCCCGGTCTTGCGGATGCGACGTACATCGAACCGATCACGCCAGAGATTGTGGCCAAGATCATTGAAAAAGAACGCCCCGACGCTCTATTACCAACCATGGGCGGACAAACGGGTCTCAACACATCTCTTGCACTTGAAGAGATGGGTGTGCTCGAAAAGTTTGGTGTGGAAATGATTGGCGCCAAACGAGATGCCATCGAAATGGCTGAAGACCGAAAACTATTCCGCGAGGCCATGGATCGGCTCGGGATAGAAAACCCACGCGCTTCGATTGTCACTGCTCCAAAAAAAGACAACGGCTCAGCAAACCTTGACGAGGGTGTACGCCTCGCTCTGCTTGAGCTGGACGACATAGGCCTACCAGCGATAATTCGCCCCGCCTTTACGCTCGGTGGCACCGGTGGCGGTGTGGCCTATAACCGTGAAGATTACATTTACTTTTGTAGAACCGGCATGGACGCCTCGCCCGTCAACCAAATTCTTGTAGACGAGAGCCTACTCGGTTGGAAAGAATACGAGATGGAAGTTGTGCGCGACAAAGCCGACAATGCGATCATCGTATGTGCCATTGAAAACGTCGATCCGATGGGAGTTCACACCGGGGACTCAATCACCGTGGCCCCATCTCTCACGTTAACAGACAAAGAATATCAAATTATGCGCAACCATTCGATCTCTGTTCTGCGCGAGATCGGCGTTGAAACCGGGGGATCTAACGTGCAGTGGGCCGTGAACCCAATGGACGGACGCATGGTTGTGATTGAAATGAACCCTCGCGTCTCGCGATCTTCCGCGTTGGCGTCAAAGGCAACCGGATTTCCAATCGCCAAGATCGCTGCAAAATTAGCTGTTGGGTTCACACTTGATGAACTGGATAACGACATCACCAAAGTCACTCCGGCGAGCTTTGAACCCACAATAGATTATATTGTAACTAAAATTCCAAAATTTGCGTTCGAAAAGTTTCCAGGATCTGAACCTTATCTCACAACAGCTATGAAGTCTGTCGGTGAAGCGATGTCGATTGGCCGAACAATTCATGAGTCAATGCAAAAAGCGTTGGCATCGATGGAGTCAGGCCTGACTGGATTTGACGAAGTCGCTATCGAAGGAGCACCTAACAAGGCCGCCGTAATCAAGGCCATCAGCCAACAAACCCCGGATCGTTTGCGCACAATTGCGCAAGCTATGCGCCATGGGCTGAGCAACAATGACATCCACGCCGTGACTATGTTTGACCCTTGGTTTCTCGAGCGGATTCGCGAGATCATTGAGGCCGAGGGAGAGATACGGAAAAATGGATTACCAAATTCAGAAAATGGTGTTCGCAAGTTAAAGATGTTGGGTTTTACCGATGCAAGGTTAGCTACGCTGACCGGTCTGACCGAAACCGAGATCAGGAAAATACGTCAGTCGCTCGGTGTGACCGCCGTTTTCAAACGCATCGACACTTGCGCCGCAGAGTTTGAAGCCCAAACACCCTACATGTATTCGACTTACGAGAGCCCGATGATGGGCGAAGTCGAATGTGAGGCGCGTCCCTCTGACCGTAAAAAAGTGGTCATTCTCGGGGGAGGGCCTAACCGTATTGGGCAAGGTATCGAGTTCGACTATTGCTGTTGCCATGCTTGTTTCGCCCTGACCGATCAAGGCTACGAAACTATTATGATCAACTGCAACCCAGAAACGGTATCAACGGATTATGATACCTCGGATCGCCTGTACTTTGAGCCTTTGACGTTCGAACATGTTATGGAAATTCTACGCGTGGAACAGGAAAACGGTACACTGCATGGCGTGATTGTTCAGTTTGGCGGCCAGACCCCGCTTAAACTCGCCAACGCGCTGGAGCTCGAAGGTATTCCGATCCTAGGCACAACGCCGGATGCCATCGATCTTGCTGAAGATCGCGAACGATTTCAGGCCCTCATAAATGAAATTGGGTTGAAGCAACCTAAAAATGGCATTGCAGCAACGGATGTTCAAGCAATTGAAATTGCTAAAAAAATAGGATTTCCTCTTGTTATTCGCCCCTCCTATGTCCTAGGAGGAAGGGCTATGGAGATCGTGCGTGATATGGGTCAACTTGAACGCTACATTAAAGACGCCGTGGTCGTGTCAGGCGATAGTCCAGTTCTACTTGATAGCTACCTTGCCGGCGCAACCGAGCTAGATGTTGATGCGTTGTGCGATGGCAAAGATGTACACATTGCGGGGATAATGCAGCACATTGAAGAGGCTGGGGTACACTCGGGAGACAGCGCCTGCTCACTGCCCCCTTATTCGCTTGAGCGCGAAACGATTGCAGAAATTGAGAAACAGACATACGCATTGGCCATTGCCCTAAAAGTTGTCGGCCTGATGAATGTTCAATTCGCGGTAAAAGATGACGAAATTTTTCTTATCGAAGTTAACCCGCGCGCCTCGCGCACCGTACCGTTTGTTGCCAAGTCTACAGATTCAGCAATTGCATCAATTGCTGCGCGCATCATGGCTGGAGAAAAGCTAGCCAGTTTCCCGAAACGTCCACCCTACAAAGAGGGCGATACAACCAAACCGCAACCTATCGCAGACCAGATGACGTTAGCCGACCCAAATATGCCTTGGTACTCGGTGAAAGAAGCCGTATTGCCATTTGCGCGCTTCCCCGGTGTCGATACGATATTGGGACCAGAAATGCGCTCCACAGGCGAAGTTATGGGCTGGGACCGCTCGTTTGAACGTGCTTTCCTTAAGGCTCAAATGGGTGCCGGTATGGATTTACCATCTTGCGGAACTGCGTTTGTCTCTATCAAAGACTCGGATAAAACGCCTCTGATATTAGAGGCAGTCCAGATCCTGATTGAACTGGGATTTAGTATTGCTGCCACCTCAGGTACAGCTGCTTGGCTCGCTGAGAAGGGTGTCGTATGCGAACGCGTAAACAAGGTATACGAGGGTCGTCCAAATATCGTTGACACACTAAAAGATGGCGGTATCTCACTTGTTATGAACACCACCGAAGGTACGCAGGCTGTCGAAGACAGCCGCGATATTCGTGCTGTAGCGCTCTACGACAAAATACCATATTTCACTACCGCAGCAGCGTCCAACGCTGCTGCGCGTGCGATAAAAGCGCGCGAGGAGGGGGATTTAGAGGTTCGCAGCCTTCAGTGATGTCGAGTTACTCTAAATTCATAGAGTCTAAATTTGGACAGTGCATAACAACAAGCTGGTAAACTTTTGCGTTCAACGCTTACAAAAGTTGCCTTATGATCAAATAGTCTTAGATCTAGCACATAGTTTGCTCTTGGCTATATTTCATAACCTAGAGGTGTGCCGAAAGTCATATTTCGCCTCGCCAAACTTCTTACGCCTAACACGATGATAACCTCATGCCCTTTGGGATAAGTGTTGGCATGCGCTAGGGTCAAAATTCAAAAATGAAGCAGAGGTGGATTGGTACGCCTAGCTAAACTCTGGAACGAAACGATACTCGCCATCGGCACAGTTTTTAGATTTGCATGATCCCTTCAGTTCAATACTTTAAAATATTCGTATAGATTCCCACCCTTGTGATGTTTGCATTCACAGCTTGATCCGCGTCGCTAAAAAAAAGCCGTATTGACTCGGGCTTAAATAACTCCCCACTATGAGTTGAAGGTCACTAATTCAGGATTAAAACTTGCGCGTTGTGATTATTTTTGCCGCACTGCTATTTCTTTCTACATGCGGCGGAGTGCCGTTGGTTCCGATCGTCTGAAGGTAAAGACATAAACTTGGCAAGATTTACCTACTAATTTTGCAAGACAGTTTTATCGATGATGTCAGACTTTTTCCTGCGTATATTTTTTCAATTCTTTTCGCGCGACTTGACGACGGTGAACCGCGTCAGGACCATCAGCTAAACGCAATGTGCGGACGTGCGTCCAAGCATTGGCGAGGGGCGTATCTTGCGAAATCCCAGTGCCACCAAACATTTGAACTGCCTCGTCTATCACCTTAAGGGCAACATTCGGTGCCACAACTTTGATTTTGCTGATCCATGGAGCTGCGGCACGGGCATCGCCTTGGTCCATAATCCAAGCAGTTTTCAGGCATAGAAGTCGAGCTTGCTCAATCTCCATTCGACAATTTGCTATAATATCATAATTTGCACCCAGATGCGCAATCGGTTTGCCAAAGGCCTCGCGACTTAACGCGCGCTTGCACATGCGTTCTAACGCGGCTTCTGCCTGTCCGATCGCACGCATGCAGTGATGAATTCGCCCTGGCCCTAGGCGGCCTTGAGCGATCTCAAAACCACGCCCTTCACCGAGCAGAATATTTTCTACCGGCACGCGCACATCCGTAAACTTGATATGCATATGACCATGAGGCGCATCATCATGCCCATAAACATGCATTGGTCTTAAAACTTCTATACCCGGTGTTTCAGCAGGCACCACGATCATGGATTGGCGGTTATGGACTGGCAGTTTCTCTCCGCCAGTTTTGACCATAACAATATAAACTTTACAGCGCGGATCACCCGCTCCTGAGGCCCAATATTTTTCACCATTTAGAACATATTCACTACCATTACGCACGCACGGCATTGAGATGTTAGTGGCGTCCGAACTGGCAACATCGGGTTCTGTCATCAGATATGCGGATCGAATTTCACCCTCGAGCAATGGCTTCAACCAACAGTCTTTCAACGCCTGCGTTCCGTAACGCTCAAACACTTCCATGTTTCCCGTGTCCGGTGCAGAGCAATTGAAAACCTCGGCACCAAGTGGAGTCTTCCCCATCTCCTCGGCAAAGTAAGCATACTCAACAGTTGTCAAACCAAAACCGCGACCGCTATCTGTTAGCCAAAAATTCCAAAGTCCACGAGACTTAGCTTTCGCTTTTAACCCTTCGAGGATTTCTGCCTGCCGGTCAGTATAGGCCCATCTATTTCCCTGACCAACTTCAGCTTGGTAATCGTCCTCAAGCGGCAATATTTCATCTTGGATCATGTCCTTGACCCGCCCTAAAAGCTCTTGAATTTCAGAGCGCAATCCCAATTCCATATCCAACCTCGCTGTTGTTACCAGTTTCACCCAACATGAACGACCTCATTGGGTCTTGTCCATGGTGGACAATCAATTTGACGCATGGTCGCAAAGTAGATCGACAAACCTTGATCTCTCGAGACATCTTACGTTTCAACCACGCCAAAAAACTAGCCAAAGTGCAATTCAGGACTTGCACCCACCCCCAACGCACATTAATTAGCGCGTCACTGTTGGGGTGTAGCCAAGCGGTAAGGCAGCAGTTTTTGGTACTGTGTATCGTAGGTTCGAATCCTACCACCCCAGCCATCTTCTCTTACATCAATTGAACAAGCTGTCAGGTCCTTCCATGCTCCTGGAATGCCCCTGTTTATGCCCCACTGTTCGGGCTCCCCTTTAGGGTTCTCTGGGACAGGGTAACCTCAGGGATTACTATCTGGATGTACGGGGGATTAGGTGAGCAAATAACCCTATTTGGACCCATCGGCGCTGACGTTAGACACACCGACCATGAAATCGTAGATTTTGGATCTAAGCATTACGAGGTTGCAGATGTCATAAACCAGGCGCTTCGATTAATCCTCGGCCCTCGGCCGTTTCAGTGACCTATTATCGCCAATGTTGGTCTGCCTGCCCGATGTAGAGGGGATTTGACATAGAGTGCAAGCCACCAGTGGCATCCCGAAGTTCTAAGGTAAACCACTGACCAGCCTTTGCGTGTACATAATGAATTGCCGAGTGCTGTTCATCACAGCGCCAGCGTTTTGTTACACGTCCCCGACAAATTAATCGTGCCTCCAGATCAACAACCACATCGTCCGAAACACTCTGCACCCAACCACAGGATATCGTAATCTCTCCAGCCACAACAAGATCGCCCATCGCCGCCATCCTACCATCACCACCGCGCGCATCGAAGCTGAGTTCTGGACCGCCGGTTACATAACTATGGCCAAGCTTAATCGCCGCCAGGATTTCGGCTTCGGTGTTGTCGTTTGCAAACACGCGGTTGGTAGATATCCGATATCCTGAGCGGATTGGGCGGTGAGTATCAGTACCGCCCGTCGCAATCATGCGATACCCGCTATTCAGCCATTGGTAGAAAAGACGCACAGAATCTTCGTTAAAGGAGTACTCAGTCCATTCCCGATTCCAGATTTCCACATGGCGCGCTGGTCCTGGCAACATATCGGAATGCGCCCAGCGACAACCCGTACAGAACGGGTGTCCCTCTGCCTTTGGGTGGGCGATAATAAAAAGAGCTCCCGCCTGTTGTAGTGATCGAACACTGCCACTCATTGTGGTGCCGTCTTTGACGCGCCAATCTATCCAATCCTCTTTGCCCAAAACCAAAGAGTGGCCATTGAAAGTGGTCAGTTCCACACCGGCGATCACGGTGATTGTGTTGCCAGCCAGTTGCCGAATTTCGGGAAGGGCGGATGAAGTATTGTGATCAGTCAATGCAATGAAATCGTATCCACGCTGATGCGCGACCGAAAGATATTCGGCCGGACTATAGTCACCATCGGAGTGAAAAGTGTGGCCATGAAGATCGCCTGTATACCAGCCCGGGCCTCGTCGCCGAGCCGCTTGCAGCGCTTTCGGCAGTGGTTCCATGTCGATGGTTTGAATTTCGGCAATTTCACAGGTGAACTCGATTTGATACGTCACACCTCCAGGTGGCAGAATGCGGTGCACATCAATTTCAACCAGCCATTCTCCTGGCTCTATCGGACCTTTTAAATACCCAGGCGAAGCCCACAGACTCGAAATTATGGGGTTCTGGTCAGCGTTGTTGTGTCGAGTACCTCGCGCACCGTTAGGCCCATAAATCGAGATGGATAGCTGGTGTGCAATTGGCCCAACGCCCGGGTGACGCGGCTCGTGGGTGAAAGCAACACGGATAGTGCCAGTGCCTTTAGGCACTTTGAACTGGTGCGCGACGTGGGTTGCCATATCCTCAAGCGTAAGGCGACCCTCAAACAATTGCCTCATAGATTCCCCCGCATTCGTAGTGATGGGCCTCCAAAACCCATCAGCGATGATTTCAACCTCGCGATACGACTCCGTCAACTACCCATTTACATCAGGAACGGTATTTGCGGAGCTTGCAAGCACAGACCAAGGGTTAAGAAGTAGTCCAGCGGAAGATCCATCAAGTCCTTTCGAATTTATCACGGCTTCTTAAAACTAGCGTAGCCATGCTTTTTTTGGGTGTTCCACTTTCAATAAACAACTGAGCCCTCCAGCCCCAAAGTGTTGACGGTCTAAGCGATTATTGCCAATTTTCTAAAGATATTGTGGCGCCCCAAAGCTTGTACCGGATGTCCCGTTAAATGCTCACCATAAAAACTTCCTCCGTCCCAAATCGGAGGACTTACTTTGGTTCTCCACAAAAGCAGAGCTTTACCTTAGATTAGACTCTCTACAGTTCCAAAAGCTTTACAGACAAACGGCACACAGAACGGTGGCATCTACTCAAATACATTAACAATCAAGGAGCAGTTAAATTTTGAAAATACGTGAATTACCTGAAATGCCGTGTGGGGTGCTGAGAAGTTACTGCCAAACCAAGTTCAGTAGTGATATCCCACGAACAGGTGCTCCTCGCGCAAGAATCGATCCAACCGAATGAAGCTACAGAAAGTTGGTATCAGCCCCTTGAGTTGGACAAATCAGAGCATTCTCGAGCTCGGTGATCACATAACCTATGAGAAGAGCATAACGCAGGCTGCCCACAGCGGCTTCACGGGTGTCGAACTCGGACGCAAATTTCCACAAGATCCAGATGTCGTAAAGGCGACACTTGCCAAAGTCGGGCTCGAGCCCGTTTCCGCATGGTATTCCGGATATTTGGGAGAGCGCAGCGTTACTGAGGAATGGCCTCATGCTCTACCGGAACTCATGCATTTGAAAGCCCTTGGTTGCGAGGTCATGGTTTATGGCGAATGTGCATGCGGCCCGAAAGAGGGTGCCTCGGCAGTTCTTTCCGACACGCCACCACTTAGAAATTTGGAACTCGCGTCCTATGCCAAGCGCGTCTCTGATTTTGCTGACCGCGTCGCTGAAGCCGGTCTTGTGCTTGTTTATCACCCACATGTCATGATGCCGGTTGAAACGGTGGATGAGATTGACCGGTTTATGACGGCCGCAGGGGACTCGGTGCACCTCTTGCTCGATACAGGCCATATTGCCATGTCTGGCGGCGACTATCAGATCGTGATGGAGAAATGGTGGGACAAAATTTCTCATATCCATCTCAAAGACATTCGCCAATCAGTATACGATGCTATTGATCCAAAGCAGACCAAGTTCGACCAAGCAATTATCGATGGCGTATTCACTGTTCCCGGAGACGGCGATCTAAACTTCGAACCGTTAATCGCGAAAATCGCGCGTGACGGTTACAAAGGCTGGTTGCTCGTTGAAGCCGAACAGGATCCGCTCAAAGCGTCGCCGCAAGCCATGGCGAAAACCGCCTTTGACTACATTTCGGAATTGTTGAAGCGCTATGATCTTCCATTTGAAAGGAATACCTACAGTGACGGCTTCTGAACTCCGTCAACTTGACGTCTGCCTGATTGGATGCGGAAGTATGTGAGCACTTAATGCGCGATCGACACTTTCGAATGGGCGAAGATCTTGCATCAATTTAGACGGCGATACCCGCATTGGAGCTCCTCTGAACCTGAATTCTGGTGGTTTTCAACCGTCATTTTGATCCACAAATGACAGAAATGAAGAACCGGATCCTAACCGGCGCCATCGGCCCAGTGGAACAACCGCGCATTTTGAGCCGAAACCGCACTGCACCCGGCATCGGCGATTTGTAGAACTTCGCGGGCTTAATCGCAGAAACAGCGATCCACGATTTTGATCTATCGCGATGGTTGCTGGATGATGAAATGGTCGAGATTACCTGTATAGGAAATGCCTTAATAAGACCGAATTACGAATCCGTTGGGGCCAATGGGGGCACAGGAAGATGCTAGAGGGTCACACCGCGGTAGGATTACCCCCGATTGGTCGGTCCGGCACCAAGAAGCCTAGTTAATGCAAACAGCCAAGTTCTTGAATACCGCTTCGAGGGTTACCGCGGTTTTGCCAGATTTAGATGACGGTAATCGCGCACCCTTCCTCGCGCACAAAGAAAGCAAGACACAAAGATTACGACAGACAGTTTCTTGAGATCCCAAATGATATTTCTTAGATTTTAAAGATTAAAGCCGCTCATATTCTTGTCTCTAAACAGGCTTGGGACGCTATAAAAAGTGCCTTAAATTCAACCAAGTTGAAATGGGTCGGAGACTTTTGGACTATGCCCTGCGGCCTCCAGCGTCGCACCAGCTTTTAAAAGCAAGTCCTCCCGGAAATGTCCACTGACAAGCTGGACACCAACAGGACGCCGGTTGGCGTACCCAGTTGCTACCGCAAGCGCCGGCAAGCCAAGAGCAGGCAGCGCGCGCTGTGGCATTTGCATTTCAAAAACTTTTGCAAAGTCGGCCTCAGATTTTACGTCCAATTGTTGATCGAAGGGGAGCTCCCCCGACACAGGGCAGATCAGTAATGGCCAAGTTTGCAGAAAAATCTCCCACTGTCTGATCAGGCTGATGCGCATCTGAAGTGCTTTCATAATATTTTCGAGATCGACTGGCTCGGCATCTGCAACCATTTGTTGATACACAAATTGGGAGTCTACTTCGCCTTCAAGTGACAAAAGTTTCTCCGCACCAAGTTTCATATCCGCCATCCAGAGTTTGGCGTTTATTTCAGCCGCAGCACGCATCGGAGGACACTTAGTCTCCTCAACAATCCAGCCATTCTTTTCTAGATGCATTGCGGCACTAGTGAGTGCGTTGCGAACTTCAGCGCACACCTTCATCCCATCTGGCGCGAGGGTCAGAGCTGCACGTTTTTCGAATGGTCCGCTATCGTATGAAATCGAACGGTGCCAAGGATCTCGTACGTCTTTGACCATCATAGAACGAAAGCTTAGCTGAATATCCTCTATCGACCTTGCAATCGGCCCCGACACAGCCATCAGTTGAGCTCCAATCAGTCGATCAGGAGCGGACGCATTGAAAGCTGGAACCCTACCAATCGTTGGGCGTAAGCCATGCAGACCACAGGCATATGCGGGATAACGAATTGAGCCAGCAATATCGGTGCCCTGACCTATCGCACAAAGCCCGGCTGCTACCGCTGCCGAAGCACCACCTGACGAACCACCTGGGGTAATTTCCTGATTTCTCGGGTTGAGGGTTTGGCCATGAATATCATTCTTAGTGAACCAGCGAAGTGAGAAAGCGGGTGTGTTGGAGCGCCCAACTATGATGGCCCCTGCCTTGCGCAAGTTGGAGACCACCGGGCTGTCTTCTTCGGCAATTACTTTTTCCATAGACCGCAGTCCATTTGTCGTTGGATAGCGCGCCTGATCTACATTTACCTTGATCGTAATCGGTACACCGGCAAGAGGCCCGGGGTCTTCGCCATTTGCAATGCGCGCGTCTAGCGCCTCAGCTTCTGCAATCGCCTCGCTGCTGCAGTCTTGGACGATCGCATTAATAGTGGGGTTTATCGCCTTGATACGCTCCAAGTGCACTCGAGTGATTTCTGTGGCCGAAATTGTTTTTGCGCTTACAGCCTCGGCAATATTGACTGCCGATATATCGTTGAAAACAGGCACGGCGTTACCCCAAAAATAATCGCATCAATCGGTTAAACCTCTTACACGAGCCTACTAAAATCAAATAATAAATACAGCTTCAATTTTTTGCCAAAATTTTTCGAACTTATCAAAAGTGTTACATCGCGAATACCTGTTGTTAATCACAATGCTGGACCCGGATGAGCGCTATCTTGCTTTCTGGCTAATTGACGCAAAGTACGGGGTGACGTTGATTTCCACTGTACCAAAAATGGGAACGGCGAACTTGTGAGCGGCGGCGAATATTGTTGCGTATTTTACTTTCGGCTTCGAAAGCGAGGACTCGCTAAAACGATAAGCCTTCTCTGGGGGTTGGACGAACGAGATTTTATACCATGCCGCAAGCCTGCAAATTGAGAAAGCATCAGCCTGCTAAATTAGATTAAAGGAGAGCGGGCTATCCATATTCTGCGGAACAAGTTCTAGAATTTCATCTTTCTTCCAGGGAACTTAGTAAAGCCTAACGTCTGAAACAGCGATATCGGCTTGAAAGACGCGTCCAATTGCGAGAACACCAATCCGGCGCAAACGAGCAAGGTCTAAGACTTTGTCAGTCTTATGAGGTTCGAATTGCCAAAAGGGGACGCGCAGTGTCGTCCAACTCTGTGGAGCAAAGAAAGATGTACGAAATGATTGCCATGGACGTGGAAGACCGTCAGTGCGAAGACGTAGGTCATAGGTCTCTTCATTGCCATAAACTTCAATTTCGATACCGGACCAATCGCGTGCATCAAGAACTGAACCATCACGTTTCAGATCCGATGCCATCTGAATAAACCCACCATTATTTTTCGTGGAAACCAATCCAGTTAAGCGTGTCGCTGAACGTCCATCGATATTTCCACAAGCAATTTGACCGCTTGAGACACCGCCCATGACAGCGTCAGCAACGAATTCCCAATTTACTAATGGCCGCAAAATTTATCCTTTATCCATTTTTCGTTCCATCCTCCCAAAAATAGCCCAATATGGTTGTGGTGGGTTCTTGGAATCGGACAGCGGGTCCGATTGCGACATGTTAATGCGCAGGCTGCCCTTTTTGCATCTTCATTTGCCCGCAATACTTCGTCACAATCGTAAATAAACCACATGGCCGATTGTGAACAACTTAGTCCCTGTAAGTTGCTCACATAGGCACTTTAAGTTCTATCGGCCATTTACGGAGGCAAATCTTAATTCTGCTGGAAACGTTCCTTTTCTTGAAAATTACCTGATATTGGCTGTCTGGTTCAAGACCGGCCCCTGATGCAAATCTCTCACTTGAATTAAAATTCAAAAAGCGAGGAAACTGAAGATTTAACATCAATCTAGGTTAATTAGATTTCTTCCAAAATTGAGGTTTTGAAAAACCTTGTGGTAGCTGTCGATCATCTCATCGTTGGAGGCGGGATGGCCAATACTTTTTTGCTCGCCAACGATGCGCCATTGGGCAAATCTCTGAACGAGCCCGACCATATTAATACTGTCAAAGAAATTACCCGTTTGGCCAGGTTGTCGGGTTGTACTATTCACTTACCACCAGATGTGGTCGTCGCCCGCGAATTTGTAGCTGGCGCTGACACCGAAACGGTTGATGCTTTTGGCTGCCCAAAAGACGCAATGATCCTTGATGCAGAGCCCAATGCAGTTACTGCATTTTCAGAGGTTTTAGACCGCGCACGCACCATTTTGTGGAATGGGCCCCTCGGAGCATTCGAAATAAAACCATTTGACGCAGCCACTGTGGCACTAGCGCGCAAAGCTGCTGCGCTGACAGTTTGTGATAGCTGTGTCTCCGTTGCCGGTGGCGGTGACACGGTTTCTGCACTTAACACCGCCGGTGTAACCGACGATTTCACCTACGTCTCCTCTGCCGGGGGCGCATTTCTGGAATGGCTAGAGGGGCGAACGCTCCCTGGCGTTGCCGCCCTCATGCAAGATGGAAAGGTCTGAATATCATGCCTCTAATAACACTTCGTCAGCTTTTGGATCACGCTGCTGAAAACGACTACGGCGTGCCTGCATTCAACATCAACAACATGGAAATGGGCTTAGCAATCATGAAGGCTGCTCAAGCCTGTGATGCGCCAGTTATTATGCAGGCCAGCCGTGGTGCCCGGTCTTATGCCGGCGACATCATGTTGCGCCATCTAATACAAGCTTTATCAGAAATGTATTCCAATACCCCAATCTGCATGCATCAGGATCACGGCAACAATGATCAGACCTGCCTAAGCGCGATCCGCCACGGCTTTACGAGCGTAATGATGGACGGATCGTTGGAGGCCGACATGAAAACCCCAGCGTCATATGAATATAACGTCGCAATCACCAAACGCGTTGCCAACATGGCGCACTTGGTTGGTGCATCAGTCGAGGGTGAGCTTGGTGTTCTTGGTAGCCTTGAAACCGGAGAGGCAGCGAAAGAGGACGGCTCTGGCGCTGAGGGCAAGCTAAGCATGGAAGACCTACTAACAGACCCTATCCAGGCGGCAGACTTCGTGAGTAAAACCAAGGTGGACGCATTAGCCATCGCCTGCGGTACCAGCCATGGTGCGTACAAGTTTAGCCGCAAACCCGATGGCGAAATTCTTGCTATGAAGCGCATTGAGGAGATTCACGCCAAAATTCCTGATGTTCACTTAGTTATGCATGGCCAAGTTCCGTTCCGCAGCATCTTCAAGATTTGATTAATGAAAACGGCGGCAATATGGCCCAAACCTATGGTGTGCCCGTTGAAGAGATCGAGCGCGGGATTAAATCGGGCGTTCGCAAAGTCAATATCGACACAGATTGTCGTATGGCGATAACAGGACAGTTTCGCAAAACAGCCAAGGAAAAGGGCGCCGAATTTGATCCGCGTAAATTTTTGATCCCGGCGATGGACGAGATGGAACGGTTGTGCCTCGACCGTTTCCAACGCTTCGACACCGCGGGCGATGCCAGCAAGATTAAAGTAATCAACATTGACGAGATGGCAAGACGTTATGATGGTGGATTGCTCTGATGCGCACGCGACTTGCGGCAGGAAGTTGAAAGATGAATGGGCTTCTGATGGAATTTTATGAAAGGATTTGGGCGGTCCAAACCGAGTTAACCTCAGCCTTTTATGCAACCGAAGTTTTACCTTTGCATTCCAGCACGCCAACGCCTGATCAGGATACTACAAGTCTCTGCGGGTATTTGGTGAAGCAAAAAAAACGCATTCTGGATCACACCACTGAAAAATATTAACAGTGGTCTCACCGGAGGCGTCCTGCTAACCGCAGAGACGTTTACACCAACCATTTTAGCGCTGGAGGCAACTTAATGAGCATTGATCGTACAACAAAGATTGCACCATCCATCCTGTCGGCTGACTTTGCCAATTTCGGACTGGAAATCCAAGCAATTGAGGCAGAGGGGGCAGACTGGGTTCATGTCGATGTAATGGACAACCACTTTGTTCCCAATCTTACGTTTGGCCCCCCTGCCGTCGCTGCGTTCCGCAAACACGTCAAAACAGTGATGGATGTGCATTTGATGATTGCGCCAGTCGATCCATCAATTGACGCTTATGCTCAGGCGGGTGCCGATATTCTAACGGCGCATGTCGAAGCAGGGCCCCACATTCACCGCACGCTTCAGGCAATCCGCGCAGCGGGAATGAAAGCTGGCGTTGCGCTGAATCCCGGCACACCAGCCGATAGTGTGGCTCACGTACTCAATATTGCCGATCTGGTGTGTGTTATGACTGTGAACCCCGGTTTTGGAGGGCAAAAGTTTATCAATATGACTGAAAAAGTAAGAAAACTACGCGATATGATCGGTGATCGGCCAGTGCACATCGAAATTGATGGCGGCGTTGACCCAGACACCGCACCAGAATTGGTTGCTGCCGGCGCAGATGTGCTCGTCGCAGGCTCTGCGGTGTTTCGCGGTGGCTCAGTAGATAATCCTGCTGCTTACGGTGCGAACATGCGTGCCATTCGAAACTCCATTAGATAGCTCAGAAGGTGACATAATTTATGGCACGTATTGTTTTTGACCTTGACGGTACGCTTATCGACAGCGCCCCGGACATTCAGAACATCGCGAACACGTTGATGGAGGAAGATGGCCTTGCGCCCTTTTCGCTCGCCCAAGCCCACGATTTCATTGGCAATGGAGTGGCTGTTTTTGTCCAAAAGATGCGCGCGGCACGCAATATTCCCGACTCGCAGCAAAAAGATCTTCTAGCCCGATTTGTAGCTCGATATCATAGTGCGACCAACCTAACAGAGATTTATCCTGGGGTTTGCGAGGCGCTTCGAGAACTTGTTGCTGAAGGACACGTTCTTGGTGTCTGCACCAACAAGCCAATGGAAGCGACTCAGGCTGTTTTAAACCATTTGTCTTTGAACATTTTTTTCCAAACAGTAATTGGCGGTGACAGTTTGCCGGTAAGTAAACCTGATCCTGCACCGCTTGATGCCGCCTTCGACGCATTAGGCGAGGGGTTAATGATTTACGTGGGTGATAGTGATGTTGATGCGGAAACGGCCTCGCGCGCGAATGTCCCATTCATTTTATTCACTGAGGGTTATCGAAAAGTTCCAGTTTCAGCGCTCCCACATGAAAAAGCGTTCTCAAGTTTTGATAAGTTGCCGAGCCTAGTCACAGCGCTTCTGGCCAAAGAGACATGACTGCGAAAGCACTCATTTTTGATGTCGATGGGACGCTAGCGGAAACCGAAGAAGTTCATCGTGCAGCATTCAACCAAACCTTCCAAGAGAGCGGTATGGACTGGGATTGGTCTGTCAACGATTATACGAGCCTTCTGGAAACAACTGGTGGTAAAGAACGTATGCGGCGTCACCGAGACGACTTAGCAAAGATCTTCCCAGACGATGAAAAAATTGTAGCTCTGTACAAGATCAAGACGGAGATTTGTGCCAAAATCCTTTCCGAAGGTGGCATTCAATTGCGACCAGGCGTTGCAGATCTGATTAGAAATGCCCGCAATGCCGGGGTTAAAGTTGCAGTAGCGACGACGACAAGCCGCGAGAACGTGGACGCCTTATGCCAGTCATGCTGGGGTTATGCTGGTGTCGACGTGTTTGATGTTATTGCAGCAGGCGACGAAGTCGACTTAAAGAAACCAGCGCCAGACGTTTTTTTGCTGGCGCTCAGACGGCTGGGCCTGCTCGCGGAGGACGTAATAGCTTTCGCGGATAGCTTGAATGGCCTGCGTTCCGCTCTTGCAGCAGGCATTAAAACTTTAGTCACTCCGTCAATGTATACAGCCCACCAAAATTTTGCTGGCGCCGTCAGAGTGCTGCCCGATTTATCCCAAAAAAATTTACCCAAAGAACTGAATTTCTGAGGATACAGTCAGCAAACTCGATATCAGCGTCGATCTGAGCGTTTTGACAGGTTATTCGACTTAAGGTCTAAAATGCCATCAGCCGCGCGAATTCACGATATCATACCACAAAGGGATAGAGCATTTAAGCCTCAGATCCAACGTATCCTCCGAGCTTTATCCCCAGCCATTATTGCACCCAAGTGGCGAGAGGATGTCGAAAATGGAAAGTTTGTGCAGTTTGCGACTGTGGCGAGCACTGAGCCCTGGAGGTATTGGTATGCACTCGAATAAACGGGGCTCAGATGCACAGTTCAACAGCACCATTCTGCCAACATAAGACAATTAGACACCTCAATCTGACTTCTGGTCCTTTTGTTTAGCAACCAATCCCTCACGGTGAAGTGTGTAAATGCCCGTCACAACGATTATCGCAGCACCAATCCATGTCAAAATATCTGGTAGCTGATCAAATACCAGCCAACCATAGAAGGTCCCCCAAACAAGCAAGCTGTAGTGAACTGGAGCAAGGACAACTGCCTGAGTCAATTCCAATGACCTTATCACCAGAACTTCTGCAACTCCGGCCAGAATAGCCATGCTCACCAGCAATGCAATTTCGACTCCCAACACAGGCGTTTGCCATACAAACGGCAGTGGAACAGTCAGCAATGCACTCGCAGTTAAAGCAGTGTACGCTACGGTTGTGATTGTCCTGTCGGAACCACTAAGCTTTCGAGACAGTATTTGGCGAAGCGCAAAAAGCAGGGCTGCAAAAAACACCAAAACAGACGCAGGATGGATCACCCCCATCCCGGGCCGTATGATAATCAAAGTGCTCAGGAAACCGATAGCAACTGCAATCCAACGCCTTACACCGACAGTCTCGCCAAGTATCAAAGCGCCTAACACAGTCACGAAAAAAGGTGCGACAAAACTAATGGCGACTGCATCCGCCAGCGGCACAAAGGAAACTGCTACGACAAAAAGTGTCGCAGACCCCGCGGCCAGTACTCCTCGGCCCATTTGAAGATAAGGATGGCAGGTATTTAGGATACTTAAGCCACGGGTAGCCAACAAAAACAAGACACCCATGAGGAGTCCAAATTGCCTGGACCATGTTATCTGTATCGGATGAAGGGTCTCCGACAGGAACTTGGCATGAGTATCGACAGCAGAAAATAAGAACAGACCACCAGCCATAAATGCGATCCCGCCCAAACTGCTTGACCGGATTTTCATAGGCTCGGTACTTGCCAGAGATATGTTTAAATCGCCGATGTCATACCTCAAAATCCGTTGGTAGGTGCGGTTTAAACCTAGCACCGGACAATGCGTTACCAATTATTGCCGCCAAAAGCAGTGAACCGCCCAAAAGTGTACGGTAAGAGGAGTCTTCTCCAAGGAAAAGCCAAACCCAAAATGGGCCAAGTAGCACTTCGGCGAGGGACAGCAATGTAAGTTCCGCAGCGGGCAGTGTTCGCGATCCTAAAGTATAAAGGACCAACCCCGCGCCAACCTGAAACACCCCCATGCCCATGGAAAGGCCGGCATCGCGTGCCGACAAAACGAGAGATAGGCCTTGAAACGTGCAAATTAATGACGTGAGGATTATCGCAAATAAACCTGAAAGAAACACTGCAGGTAGCATTTCACCCGATTTACCCCAGCGAAGAGCAACAGTGAAAACGGCAAATCCCAAGGCAGCGCCGAGAGCCGCCAGAGTCCCGTCAATCGCTCCAACTGAGGTCCCGCCCGAAACCATTATTGCGATAGCTCCGATTGCTACGAAAATTGCAATCCATGTAGCAGCACGGACACGCTCCCGTAAAATGACCCAGCCCAGAATGGCCGCCATGAACGGAGCTGTAGCAAATAATAAAAGCGCGTTGGCGACGGGAATGACTTGGATAGAGTAAATCCCACCCGAATAAGCTGCAACCAACGCAAGTCCTGCGACAATGGCGGGTAGACCCGAGCGGCAGGCTTGGGTAAGTGGATTTTCACCGCTTCGCAGGGAGATAATTAAATACAGAAAAGCACTAAGCGCAACGGACCGGTAAAGTAAAATTTGCCAGACATTAGCTTCTTCAATCAATCGGATACCGAGACCCACGGTGGACCAAAGTACACCTGCGGCAAACACAAAGAGCAATCCCAAAGTATGGCTGATCTCTCGGCTAGATTTATATGTAGTGCTAGACATCTCTTGGCCTTGGTGTACGATTTATCGGTTGGTTATCAAGTTCGACAAACCTAAGGCCTACCGTTTGCGACCTGTGCATGTCGGGAAATTGTTTGAGATCAAGAGGTGCACTCGTATTTAGATTACGGAAAAGCTTCATTCTAAGTCACCCAAAGAGATTTCGCGAAAACCAGACAGTAACGTGGCCGATACCGATACCTCAATCCTGAAAGAGTTCTTTCAAGTTTCTTTGAGAAGAGTGGAAACTGACAATCATTCACTCGGCATGGCAAATAATCTAATGGTAGGTGTCGAAATGTGGTGGAGGTAAGCCCTTTGCCGCCAGTATACGCTAGATTGCCACGGTGCCCGTTACGGTTCAGCTGATGAATATTCACCAAAAATGCATATCAGAAACGTTAGACGAGGAAAACTTTTGCTTTAGTGAGTATCAGCGATTGCTGGGGTTGGGACGCAAAAACCAGCGCCTTTAAATTTCAACGATCAATTATTGACTAAATCAAAGCTGGTTTTTTGTTTTTCACGTGACGTGCCATTAACCTTTTCTGCAAATGTCTTGTAGGCACAAATCTTACAGGCTCCTGAGCGTTGCTTTCACAGATTAGTTCAGGAAACAACAAAGAAATTTCATGCCTTCCCTCGGGTGAAAGTGCTCGTCGTGCCTCATTTCCGAGATACAAACTCTCTGACTGAGCACCCTCCACATTAAGCAGTTGGTGGCTGTCAAACAAAAGGTGGACGTACTCTACCTCTTCCACTGATGTATCTATAAATATGCCTGGCAGAGAAGTAAGTTGGACTGCGGCAATCAGAACCTCACGTTTCCCAAACATTCTTTCTGCTACCTGTGAAGAAACGGACATCCGGTGTTGGCGAGAAACAAGAAGATCCCGTTTTGGCAGTTGGTTACCCAAAGCACCAGCGACAATCCGCACCGGTCTAAGATTTTCGTTATGGAAAAGAGCAGACGCGTCAAAGTGGCGGCGGCCAATCCATCGGATACGCTGCGGCCCATCGTCGACTGTCACCACATGATCACTCACTTTTAGACGATCAATGTCAATGTGACCACCAGGGATTTGAACACGAGTGCCCGCAGTAAAACAAGGAATAAGCCCATCTTCAAAGGAGACTATACCAACTGTTTCGTTGATATGGTTTTCTTCAATATCAGAAGATTGTTCCTCCTCAATGAAAACACTTACGTCGCTATTTGACTGATTGGAGATAACAACCGTCGCTGTGTCTGCTCCATTTATTGTTTGCGTCTCAGCCAGCACCACGCTGTCAGCGAAAGTGGCACCAAGGCTCAGGAGATCGGAGTTCTCGTCGACACCACCAAATGAATTTGCCGTACCGGATGTTGAGTCGCCCCCCGGTTCAATCGCGATCCAGCCAACTGTTTCAACCGAGTGTATACCATCCTGCGCTTCTTCCTCCTGCAGCGTCAAATCAAACCCCGAGGTCGTGATATTACTGGGATCACTGTCCACCGTATTGGTATCGAATTCCGACATCACAGATGTCAGTACAACAGGAGGCGTTGAGAACGAGGCGTTAAATATCGCACTTCCACCCGTATTTTGATTGCTGCTGGAAATAGAAGTGGTACCTGCTTCAATGGTTCGCCCATCTGGGAGAAAATGAACCCCCTGTTCGATAGCGAGCCAGCTTATCGTCTCAGTCGCACCGTGTGGTCCATCGTGATACTCCCATTCTTCTATTATAAAAGTGAAAGATGTGGTGTCACCATTCGCGTCAAGATTCTGGCTGGTGACACGTAGGACAAATTGATCACCGCCATTATTCGTCGCACTGAGCGCAAATACTGGATCAGTGAGGGCTTCAGTAAGATTGACTGATATCGGTTGGTCTTCTGTCGGAGAATTCGTTGTTACGCTTCCCGCTTCACCAATAGCCATTGCCGTTTCAACAAGAGAGTTCTCTTGCCCCTTTTACCCATATTTTATAACGCTATTACCCGCGCATTCTGACTTGATCATCAATTACAATAAATTTTAATGAATTATGTGGCCATTTTTGGGCTTTTTTTTGGGCATTTATCGAAACAACTCCATGAAATAATAATCATATTTGAAAGTATTAGACATAAATGATGGCAGCCTAGAAATGGTTTGGTTGAGTGTGTTCTGTTGGTCTTGCGTCATCGTAAATACCGGCTGGCGATACCGTCCTTCAAGGCGGGGAGGATGTTAATAATCATCCCTAAAATAGAAGAATTGAACCCAATTATTGAGGAATACGCTTACGTTTACCCGTCAACACAAAATATGCAGCATTCCGGGAAAAAGGTCGCCTTGATGGCTCAAATCACGCTGCCAATGCCGAAATTTCAACAGCTGAGCGTTGGTATATGAAACTTGCCAGTCACAGATTTAGCGACATCCGTAAATCGAAAGTATTGTTCGCAGCGTTTTGTAAAGAACAATGTCGTGTAATGCGCTCACTCTGTCAAAACACCTCATTATTGAGTTCAATTGCCCTTAGATATTGAAATTAAGGCAAACGTGTTCTTTCAAACCCCGAAATTACCAACGGTTAAATTTGTGATATCGAATAAAAGTCTGCTGCCGTGTCATTGAAAACCGCTTGATGCATCTCGCGCGGAATAAGGTCTCGATAGGTCTGCACCAGTGTGGAATAGTTGGAATACAGCTTGTCCACCGGAAAATTTGACCCAAACATCACGCGATTGGAGCCGAATTGATTTAAGCAGGTCTCGACAATGGGACGGAAGCTCTCGGATACCCAATCATGTTCAAACATGCCCAAACCAGACAGCTTGCAACGTACCTGCGGCAGATCGGACAGCGCGCATAGTTCGGCGGCCCAACGCGCCAGCCCGTCGTTTGATCGGTCATGCGGAGATCCCGCATGGCAAAGCGCGACAGCGGTATCGGGGGCGCGCGCTAGCAAGTCGGCTGTTTTTCCCATCAACTCCGGTATCAACTGAAGATCAAAGCTCAGCCCGCGTTGCCCAGCGTTTTGCAGGCCAGCAACAAACGCGGGGTTGTCGAGCAGCGTGTTTGTTCCGGTCACCGCGTCTTCGCCGGGCGCGCGACCAACAATCTGCCGCACCCCGACGACGCTGGGAAGCGCCTGAAAAGCATTCAGCTGGAAATCCAGATCATCCGCCGTAGCGTCGACAAAAACCACCTGTTTCAACGGCCAGTCGGGATTGGCGCCAGCAATGGATTGCACCCAGCGTGCCTCAGCCAAGCTGTTTTCCGCTCCGACCTGAACATGTACCGAGGCACTGCCCCCGACAGCCGCGGCCTCATCGCGGAATTCCTCGATGAGGTAGTTGCGTTGAATGGGCGTTGGGTCACCAAAAAACCGCTCGACGCCGCGCGCCATCAGCCACGGGTAGTGAACTGCAGAAAGATCCCAAAGGTGGTGATGTGCATCAATCATACCTGCAACCCCTTTGCACCTGTTTCACGACCAACGAGAATGCCGGTTGTGCGCGCCAGAATGTCGATACCCTGCATATTCCAAAAATGCAGAAGATCGATGAAGATCCAATTCTCAACGAGTTTGTCAGCGTCACGACGATAGATATCTATCACGCGAAACTCTGCCGGAGTGGCGGTCGCGGGCATGCCCATGAAGCCGCCTGCCGGAGTGGCGGTGAAATTAGGCCACCCGAAGAAGCCTCCAAAATTTCCCTCTGCCAAGCGGGCGATATGTGTCGTTTTGGACCGATTAGTAAGCGTAGCTCGGAACGGCCCAGAATGCTGTTTGGCGTAACGTTCAATTGTGAAGGTCGCACCAATACCCTCTGGTCCCCACCAGATCATGTCCTCACTCCATGTTCGGCGCAGTTCATCCGCCAGCCCAAGTCCGCTGTCCCATTGGCCTAAATCACGGATCATGTCTTCTATAACAGCGAGGGTTTTCAGCCCCGCGGCAGGATTTTCCTGTTCGAACATCAAACCATCATGGGTCATAGGGCCGGGTTGTACCAGATGAGCAGCAGTTTGCATTGGAAAGGGCTGAAGACCGGCCTGAACCATTAAGTGAGGGATGTCGAAATACATCGCCGTTTCGGTGATCTTGTTGTTTTCGACGCGGTGAAACTCGCAGTACCTCAACATGGCAATCTTTCCTGTTGGGGGAATGCCAAGCCACGGCTGGTCGAACAGGCCCATCAGATGGCCCATTGAAACGACCCATACCCCACCCTGCTCCACAATGGTATTTTGACCCGCCATAAAGATATCCATGCGGCGCTGCATACAGGTCAGAGCGGCGCGTAAGGGTCGCCAGAATGATTCGGCGACCTCGCACGCAGATGAAATTTCATCGAACGGATGAAACCCGCGCCAAAGATAATCTATTGATGTGAAGGCTTCCAACGCCATCAAAATATCACCGCCGCTTGCCCCATCAAGACGCTCATAATATTCCCTAACAAGCTGTTTTTCATTTCCAAAATCAGAGATCATCGGAGGCTTTCTAGTTTTTTTTGATATTTTTGCATTCGATTGCAAAAACAAGTTGCCAAACAAATCACCCGATGTCTATGGTCTTTGCAAACGCATGCAAAATTGCTTGCAATAAGTAGGGGAAAGATATGGCTGAAATTCAGCTCCGCAATTTGTCCAAACGTTGGGGATCTTTCGTGGGTGTTCACGAGTTTGACCTCACCATTGCTGACAAAGAGTTTTTGGTTCTTCTTGGGCCGTCTGGGTGTGGAAAAACCACAACAATGCGGATGATTGCGGGGCTTGAAGACGTCACCGAAGGTGACATTCTAGTCGACGGAAAGCGGGTCAATGATCTTGAGCCAAAAGACCGCGACGTGGCGATGGTTTTCCAAAGTTATGCACTCTATCCGAACATGAATGTCTATGAAAACATTCGCTTTCCTTTGCGCGTACGTGGTGTTGATCCCAAAACCCATGATGAAAAAGTTCGCAGAGCCAGTGCCATGGTTGAACTTGACGATTTTCTACACCGCAGACCGGCCGAGTTATCAGGCGGTCAACGCCAGCGCGTCGCACTTGCCCGCGCGGTTGTGCGTGAACCGAACGTATTCTTAATGGACGAACCACTTTCCAACCTAGATGCCAAGCTACGGGTTTCGACCCGCGCGCACATCAAGAACCTATCACACGAACTGGCTGTAACGACGATCTACGTGACCCACGACCAGATTGAAGCCATGACACTCGCGGATAGGGTCGTTATCATGAAGGAGGGAGTGGTGCAGCAAGTGGGCACGCCTGTTGAAATTTACGACAATCCCGCAAATGCGTTTGTAGCCAGCTTCATCGGCAATCCTGCGATGAACCTAATAAACGGAACAATCAAAGACGGCACATTTACCGCCATTAATGTTCAAATCGCCGGAATTGACGCGGCCGATGGCGCTGTAACGCTCGGTTTCCGTGCTGAAGATGCCAAAGTTGTCGAGAGCGGTGGGCAGATCAATTCGCCAATCTACACAATGGAACTCTTGGGAGATGCGACAATGGTCAGCGTGCGCATTGGCGGCGCATTAGTATCTGTTAAAGCGGACAAAAACTATCGGGCTGCAATCGACGAAATAGTGTCGATTGAGGTGCCAAGAGAGCACTGCCACCTATTCGAAGCAGAAACAGGTGCGCGTATCGGGGGGTAGCCCCCTCAACTTCCCGCCTCGGCGGGGTAATCGGGTGCAGGCTTCGAAGATGCATCCACTATTAGGGAGAAAACAAAAATGTTTCTTAAGAAAATAGCGCTTTCTAGCGTTCTTGCAATAACGGGTGGGAGTGCTTTTGCAGCTTGCGAAATCAACGCCAGGGTCAGCATTGTTGGCAATGAATTTCCTGCGATTCAGACCGTCGGCGCCGGTGCCGCTGAATGTATGGGAGGAGAGGTGACTTCAAACCTGACAGCTGACCACCAGAAGGTGAACGTCGCGGGTATGCAGGGCAATCCAGCTGAATACACAGCCGTTATCGACAACAACTCTGTTTTAACATCCATGTTGAACGAAGACCTAATCCGTCCTTTGAATGATCTGGTTGAAAAGCACGGCGCAAGCCTCAAGGAAAACCAGCTTATTGTCATCGACGGCAACGTCATGGCAGTCGGCTTCATGGCGAACGCGCAACACCTTGTTTACCGTGCTGACGTTCTTGATCAAATCGGCGTTGATGCCCCTAGTTCGTACGAAGAACTGTTGGCAGCTGCAAAAATGATCCGCGATCAGGGTATCATGGAGAACCCAGTCGGTGGCGCTTATGCCGCTGGATGGAACCTAGCTACTGAATTTATCAACATGTATCTTGGACATGGCGGCGATTTTTACAAACCAGGCACTGCCGAACTGGCTATTAACAACGCCCAGGGTGTTGCGACACTGACTATGCTGAAAGCACTGTCTGAGTATATGAATCCAGACTTCCTGACCCACGACTCAAACGCAACCAACGCTGAATACCGAGCTGGTAACGTTGCACTCATGAACATGTGGGGATCCCGTGCTGCAACTATGCTGGAAGCCGAAGGCATCCCACAGGAGGTTCAAGACGGTTTTGCAATTGCAGGTCCGATGACTGTTGGTGGTGACGGAACACTTGCGACAACACTATGGTGGGACGGGTTTTCGATTGCCAAGAACGTTTCAGACGCTGAGGCAGAAGCCAGCTTTATCGCTTTGGTCCACGCTATTCGCCCTGAAATTTTGGGCGACAACGATACTGCAAAACAAGCAGTCTGGTTGATCGATGGATACGAGCCTACTGAGGCAGCTGTTGGTGTATTTGCCGCGGCTGGTGGCAAATCCAAGCCTTATCCATCTTTGCCACAGCAGCCATTGCTGCACTCCGCACTTGGTGCGGAACTTTCAGACTTCATGCAGGGCAAAGAAAGCGCAGAACAAGCGCTAGGCGATATCACAGCGGCCTACAATGCCGCTGCCAAGGAAAAGGGTCTCCTGGACTAGGAACCTTCCTGTCGGAGGGGCAAAAACTTGGCCCCTCCGATCTTACCCAATGGGGATAATTTGATGCGGCATTCGACATTTTTTTGGTTTTTCTTGCCAACAGGAGCCGCGATGGTTTTCTTCATCGCCCTTCCATTGGTATCTGTTGTTGTTCAGTCCGTCTTTGCCCCACACCTGGCCGTCTTGGTCGAGGTAGAAAGCTGCACACCGCTTCTGGGTTGCACTACCGAAACAAAGATTGACCAAGATGCAACTGCCGAAATACGCGATGCCGCTCCCCTTGGCCGTTTTATTGGCCTTGATATCTTCTTAGACCGTGGTCACTTGGCTGCAACAGAAGCCGGCCATGCGTGGTCGACGTCCCAAAACTGGGATGAATATTTCACAAAAATGACAAATTTACCCTTCTACCGGGCCATGGCATTTACCCTGACATTTACTTTTGTAGTTACCCCCTTGGTGATCATTCTAGGCCTAATGATCGCCCTTGCGATCAATTCGCTTCACGAACGCCTCAAGGGACTTGCGATCTTCTTTTCCCTGCTGCCGTTCGTGGTCACGCCATTGATTGGTTCGCTTGTTTTGCTCTGGATGATAGACAGTCGCGGGATATTGGGAAGCGCCATTCAATATATGGCAGCCGACCCAAGCCTTTCGCTTAAGGCATCTACGACGCTGACATGGGTCTCCCTGATCGTCTATGGCGTCTGGCACGCAGCCCCCTTCGCATTTGTAATCTTCTACGCGGGCCTTCAAACAATGCCCAATGACCAGATTGAGGCCGCACAAATAGACGGCGCAAGCCGTTGGCAGCAGGTGCGTTATGTTGTCGTGCCTCACCTGATGCCACTGGTGACATTCGTTGCGCTGATGCAATTGATGGATAATTTCAGGGTTTTTGAACCTATTGTAGGCTTTAGCGCTTCGGCACATGCACAATCATTAAGTTGGTTCATCTTCAACGATTTGGGTGGTGAAACCCGACAATTGTCATCCGCTGCCGCGACCTCAGTTCTTACAATCATCGGTGTCGCCATTTTGTTAACACCGGTTCTGATCCGCACCTGGCGCGATTTCAAAGGAAAAACCTGATATGGCAAGTATCGCAAACAAAAGACCCCTTGGGCTTCGGTTGACGATCTATGCGTTTGCAATCTTTTGGTTGATCGTTGCGGCCTTTCCTTTCCTTTGGACTGCATGGGGAAGCTTCAAGGTAGAACTTGATTTTTTTTCCATCACCGATTGGACATATGCGTTGACCGGAGAACGTACCAAGGCCGAATATGGGAGCCCCTTCACCACTACCGGTTATGCAGGCGCATGGATCCATGAAGAATTCTGGCGCAATGTCCTAAATAGCTTCATCGTTTGTTTCTTTGTTGTTTGCACTTCTTTGACCATCGGAACATTAGGTGGCTATGCCCTGTCTCGATCTGGGTATCGCTATACGTTTTGGTTGCTTATTGCCGCGTTGATCTTTCGCGCTATCCCGCCCGTAACCCTTGTGGCTGGGTACCTTTTGCCGTTTTTTGAATGGAACATCTGGGGCATTTTGCCGACAACCATCATTGTAATTGTTGCCATCAATCAGCCCTTCACTCTGTGGATGCTGCACAGCTTTTTCCAAAGTATTCCGAAGGAATTGGACGAAAGCGCTAAGGTCGACGGCTGCAGCCAATTTCAGGCCTTTCGCCGTGTTATTGTGCCCGTCATGTGGCCCGGTGTGATTACCACTGGCCTGTTCAGCTTCCTGCTGGCCTACAACGACTTTGCAGTGACTTCGATGCTTTTGTCCGAAGAAAACCGGACCATGATGCCCGAAATATTCGCTTATCTAGGAACAACCTACACGGATGGAAATATCATGTTCGCAGTATCAGCGGCGGTTTCTGCCATCATTCCTTTGTTCATTCTTGTCATGTTCTTCCAACGCCAGATCGTCGGCGGGCTGACAGCCGGAGCGGTCAAAGGATAACGACGAAAGACTTTTACTAACAACCAGGACTTAAACACAATTCAATGCGCAAAAAACCGATATCAGCGCGCGCTGATACAAAAAAAGAGGAAGATCTTGAATGAAGGGATCGCGACCGGAGCAAGCGATGCTAACACGCGATACGGATATGTCCAAAACGGACGAAACCCGTTCGGTTATCGAAGGCATGGTGGATGGTCTGAATGACCATCGCATTGGCGATATCGGCGAGTTTTTCTCGGAGAACTTCCGCTGGATGGGCAATCGAGGCTGCGGCACAAAAATCGGCCTGCGAGAGTTTCAAGATAACTGGCAACGCCCGTTTCAGGCGGCCTTCTCGGATAAGGTCTGCATTGACGAAGCGCGTCTTTATATGGGGGAATGGGCCGCAGCCTTTGGCCGTCAGGAGGCTACGCATTCCGGCGACTTCCTTGGCCTCAAAGCTACCGGCAAACGGATTGAAATCCGCTACATGGATTTCTGGAAAGTAGTTGACGGCAAGATCGTCGATAATTGGGTAAATGTTGATTTCGCCCATGTCGCAGCACAACTGGGTGTTGACTTGTTCAACGGCCATGGCTGGGAAGTCTTCGACCGCGGCGACGGCACCGCCCCAAGACCTGACTAAGCGAGGATAATGCAATGGCTATAAACCATCTCAAACACGGTAAACCCGAAGCCGATCGCGCCGAAGACGACGCTAAGACAGCCGCTGTTGTCGCCACAACGCTTAAGGACATTGAACAGCGTGGCGACGTTGCTGTGCGCGAATTGGCCAACAAGTTTGATGGCTACGATCGAGACAGTTATCGGCTTAGCCAAGACGAAATAGATGCGCTCGTCGCCAAGGTCAGCCCACGCGATCTTGAGGACATCAAGTTCGCCCAAGCCCAAGTCGTCAACTTTGCGCAGGCACAACGCGACAGCATGCTTGATATCGAAGTCGAAACCATGCCTGGCGTGATACTCGGTCACAAGAACATCCCAGTGCAATCCGTTGGTTGTTACGTGCCCGGTGGTAAGTTCCCGATGGTGGCCTCTGCGCATATGTCAGTCGCCACAGCCAAAGTTGCGGGTGTGCCGCGCATCATCGCCTGCACGCCCCCTTTTAAAGGTGAACCAAACCCGGCAGTGATTGCCGCAATGCACCTGGGTGGCGCGCATGAAATCTATGTGCTTGGCGGCATTCAGGCCGTGGGCGCAATGGCGATTGGCACTGAAACTATCGATCCCGTTCACCTGCTTGTTGGGCCAGGCAATGCGTTCGTGGCCGAAGCCAAACGCCAGCTCTTTGGTCGTGTCGGGATCGACCTATTTGCGGGTCCGACAGAAACAATGGTCATTGCGGACGAAACAGTAGATGCCGAAATGTGTGCAACCGACCTGCTGGGTCAGGCCGAACATGGTTACAATTCACCCGCCGTTCTGGTGACTAATTCGCGCAAATTGGCTGAAGAGACGCTTTTCGAAATCGATCGCATTCTGAATATTCTCCCAACTGCAACGACCGCGCGGGTGAGTTGGGATGATTATGGCGAAGTCATCCTGTGTGACACCTATGACGAAATATTGGCGGTTGCCGACGACATCGCGTCCGAGCATGTGCAAGTAATGACTGATCGTGATGACTGGTTCCTTGAGAACATGACTTGTTATGGCGCGCTGTTCCTTGGGCCACGCACGAACGTCTCGAACGGCGATAAGGTAATCGGCACCAATCACACCTTACCCACTAAAAAAGCTGGTCGGTATACCGGCGGCCTTTGGGTTGGTAAATACCTGAAGACGCACAGTTACCAAAAAATCACCACGGACGAGGCGGCCGCTAGGATTGGGGCCTACGGATCACGTTTATGCTTGCTGGAAGGCTTTGTCGGTCATGCGGAACAATGCAACCTACGCGTACGCCGCTATGGTGGTCAGAATGTGCCTTATGGTAAGGCCGCCAAGTAATGGCTAGTCCTGACAGATTAAGGGCGTTGATTACGCCTGTGCGAACGGCCATGGCAGATTTTGATGGCGCTTCAGTGCAATCCGCACTTGGCACTTTAATATCTCCAGATGCGCCTTTGCATCTGTGCCATCCGTTCGGTGATCTGTTAGGACCACAGGCGCTTTATGATGCGGCTTATGCGCCGCTATTGAACGCATTACCAGATCTGGAACGTCGCGACTGGATTGTCAGCGCGGGCACGGACTCCAACAACCACGATTGGATCGGATGCGCCGGGCATTACGTTGGCACGTTCACGCGACCTTTTCTTGATATTCCGCCGACTGGCCATTTCGCTCACATTCGGTTCCACGAATTCTATCGCGTCTCAGGAAATAGTGTCGTTGAGATGCAAGCGATCTGGGATCTCCCCGAACTCATGATGCAAGCAAGCGCTTGGCCCATGGTACCCAGCCTCGGGCGCGAGATGTATATCTCTGGACCTGCGACCCAAGATGGGGTGTCTTTCGACTCCCGCTCAAACGAGCAAAGCGCAAAAAGTCTTGCAACCGTAATCGGGATGCTGACCAACCTTTCACGCCATCCTGTTGAAGGTGGCCCAGCAATCATGCACGCGGAGAGATATTGGGATCCACGCATCAACTGGTATGGTCCTGCAGGTATTGGCACCGCGCGTGGTCTTGCCGGCTTTCGCCATTGGCACCAAATTCCATTCCTGAACGCATTACCTGATCGCCGCGGCGGCACGACGGGAACGCTCAACTGCCATTTCTATGGTGACGGCGCTTATGTCGTCGCAACAGGCTGGCCGAACATGCAGATGACGGTCACCGGCGATGGATGGTTGGGCATTGTCCCGTCTGGGCAGAAAATCACCATGCGTAGCCTTGATTTTTGGCGCGTTGAAGGAGAGCTTATTCGCGAAAATTGGGTGTTGATCGATCTGTTAGACGTCTATGCCCAACTCGGTGTAGATGTGTTTGCCCGGTTGCGTGAATTTAACAAAGCACGCGTGCAGGGTTCAATTTCCTCTCCAATTGGAGTTCGCTAATGACTTTGCCCAAAACACCCTCATTTCGATTGGATGGAAAACGCGCTTTGGTCGCGGGTGCTAGTTCCGGCATTGGATTGGCCTGCGCGGTTGCGCTGGGTGAGGCGGGCGCAGAAGTTACGCTTGCCGCGCGGCGCGTCGACGCCCTGAACGGGCTGGAAGAAGAAATGACGGCTGCTGGAATGTCCGCCAGCGCCTTGCCACTAGACGTTTCCGATATTGCTGGCACGCAGGCGGCTGTGGCATCAAACGGCCCGTTTGATATTCTTGTGAATTCGGCGGGCTTGGCCCGTCACAGCCCCGCAACAAATACGACAGAAACTGATTTTGATGCGGTTGCAGACCTCAATATAAAAGGGGCATATTTCCTGACGCAAGCGGTCGCCAAAGGATTGGTAGCAGCAGGTAAACCCGGAAGTTTAATTAATATCTCTTCCCAAATGGCGCATGTGGGCGGCATTGATCGTGCTGTTTATTGTGCAACGAAACACGCGGTTGAGGGATTTACGAAAGCCATGGCCATAGAATGGGGCAAAGTAGGTATTCGGATAAATACCATCTGCCCAACATTCATCTTGACTGATTTGACCCGTTCAACCTTTGAAGATCCCAAGAAGCGAGCGTGGGTCGAGGACAAGATCAAACTTGGGCGTGCTGGCGAAGTAGAAGACATTATGGGCGGCGTCGTTTTTTTGGCGTCCCATGCATCCGCAATGGTGACGGGAACATCGTTACTGGTTGATGGTGGGTGGACCGCCGAATGACCAAGAGTCGGATCACATCACTAGAAGTTGCTAAGCGTGCTGGCGTCAGTCAATCTGCGGTGTCGCGCACTTTTACGCCCGGCGCGTCTGCATCCAAGAAAACTGTCGAAAAAGTGCGAAAAGCCGCGGCGGAGCTGGGATATCGCCCCAATGTTCTGGCGCGTGCGATGGTATCGGGGAAAAGCCGAATTATCGGCTTGGTGGTGGCCTATCTTGAAAACCAGTTTTACCCTGAGGCACTCGAAAAACTATCTAACGAACTGCAAAAACGCAGCTATCACGTACTGATTTTTATGGCTGAACAGACCGCTGGCCATATCGACACCGTTGTCGAGGAAATTCTTGATTATCAGGTAGATGGCATTATTGCGGCCTCTGTTGCTTTATCGTCTGATCTGTCAGAGCGATGTCGCGCGGCCGGCGTGCCAATGGTTCTATTCAACCGCAGTCAGGATGACCCAAACATGTCCGCCGTGACGTCTGACAACTATGCCGGAGGGCGTAAGGTCGCGGAGTTCTTGTTGGCCGCCGGGCACCGAAAAATAGGATATATTGCAGGCTGGCATGGTGCGTCGACACAACGCGACCGCGAAGCGGGTTTCACAGCTGCGCTGGCAGAGGCAGGGGTCGCGCTGCATTCTCGTGCCGAAGGTGACTTCAAGATGGAGAAAGCAGCTGACGCCACGCGCAAAATGTTTGCGCATGATGCACCAGCAGCGGTTTTTGTTGCGAATGATCATATGGCCTTCTCCGTTCTAGACACGTTGCGCTTTGAACTTGGATTAAGGGTTCCCGAGGACGTTTCGGTCGTCGGATATGACGATGTGCCCGCGGCTGGATGGCCCGCTTACAACCTGACGACCATGCGTCAGCCTACCAACCGCATGGTCGCAAACACGATCGAAATTCTGCTCGACCAGATTGACAAAAACACCGGTGATACACGCCACATAGCAATTGACGGGCCTCTTATTGTGCGCGGATCTGCTCAAATTCCAAAGGGATGGACCATATGAAGGGATTTAACCCCCAATTCACCGATTTCCCAGATTATATCCTGAAAATCACTCAAGAGATTTGGGAGGATCGAGGCATTGCAACGTTAAACCATAGATACACGCCCGATATTCCGATGCGGTTCCCCGAAGGCGTGTCAATAGGAAATCAAAAAACAATCAATGGAACTTTAGCGACTTTGGCCGAATTTCCTGACCGTGAGCTGACAGGTGAGGATGTGATCTGGTCAGGCAATGAAGACGAAGGGTTTCTATCCTCACATCGTCTGTTGACCATGGGTACACATACTGGTGGAGGCTACTTTGGCCCAGCAACTGGCAAGCGCTTTGTCATACGGGCAATCGCCGATTGCGCTGCGATCAATGATCAGATCAACGATGAGTGGTTGATCAGGGACACAGCAGGTATCGTGAAACAATTGGGAATGAAACCGAAGAAATTTGCGCGTAATCTAATCGTCCGTGAAGGAGGGACGGAGCAATGTGTCAAACCATTCTGCCCTGCGGTTGATGTCGACGGCCCCTACAGAAATCGAGGCAATAACAATGAGTGGGGACAACGGATGTCTGATATCCTGACCCGCATGATGGATAAAGATTTTGCTGTGATCCGCGCAGAATACGACCGTGCGGTGCAAACAGAGCACCCTGCCTCAACAACTGTGCACTCTTGGGCAGACACGGAAAAGCTTTGGATGGGGCTGCGCGCGTCTTTCCCGAATGCAACGTTCAAAATCGAACATCAGATTGGCCGGGAAGACCAGATGCTGCCGCCCCGTGCGGCAGTTCGCTGGAGCCTGCACGGCAAACACGACGGTTGGGGGATGTTTGGCCAGCCAACCGGCGCTAATGTTTATGTCATGGGGTTTTCCCACGCCGAATTCGGCCCACGCGGGCTGCGACGTGAATGGACGTTGTTTGACCATGTTTCGATCTGGAAACAAATCTTGATGCAGACGGGATGAACCAAAGTGATAATCGACGCGCCACAACTTAGCTGTTCTCAAGCGATGCGCAGGTTTCATTCCTATCGCGCATCGTTGCGGGCGAAGCGACTCAATAATCAACCTCCGAGTGGTTGGGTTTGAACAACAAACTCGAAATTTAAGGAGATATATGATGACAAATATCCAAGATCGCATCGTTCGCTACGGTGATCTGAAACCCTGCAAAACCGCCTTTATCGACGCCCATACACCTGGATCGGATCAAAAAGAAAACTTTACCATCATCGGCGGTGGCGTATCTGAGAGCCCTGATCAACACGTGCATATCGCTGACCAGATTGGGTTCAATATCGGGGCAGCCGGACAACCACCACGCGTGCGTAATTCACTGCACGACCATAACACAGCTGAGGTATTTTTTGTCCTTAAGGGCAAATGGCGGTTTTTCTGGGGTCGGTGGGGGACTGCGGGCGAAGTGACGCTGGAAGAAGGCGACATTTTTAACATTCCCACCGGAATTTTCCGCGGCTTTGAAAACATTGGCACCGACTATGGCATGATCATGGCTGTCTTGGGTGGCAACGATGCCGGCGGCGGTGTGCATTGGGCTCCTCAGGTGATCGAAGACGCGGCGGATCACGGCTTGATCTTAGGCGCGAATGGCATCCTGTACGATTCTAAAAAAGGTGACACACTGCCCCGCAATGTGAACCCAATGCCACTTATGTCGCAAGAGGAGCTAGCCAAACGGGCTGAGCCAACAACGGCAGACGTACTACCCAACCACGTGGCCCGCTATTGGGACATGATGGCCTTGTCCGACAAACAGCCAGCGAAGGTTATCGGAGCCAAAGCGTTACTACGTGACCGCCCTGGATTTGATGTCGATTTCCTATCGCGAAACTCGATCGAGGATAAAATGTATCACCATGACAGGCCTACGGTTTTGATGCCAATGCGAGGGCACTGGAAACTGCGATTGCAGGGCAGTGAGGCTATCCTCAATCCGGGCGATACTTGTCTGATAAGCTCCGGTGAGGCTCACGCGATTTCACCATCAATGACAGGTGAGGCAAGCCTTTACCGAGTTCGCGCCACAAATGATCCAGCTGGACTGACCAAGACTGGAAACTAGACTCTGGGAGGAGACTCGATGAAACGAATTAAGACAACCCATGTGGGCTCCTTACCGCGTAAACAGGACGTAGTTGATTTTATTTTTGCCCGCGAAAATGAAACCCCTTTTGATCAGGGCGAATTTGACACCTGTATGACCAATGCGGTGTCTGAAACCGTGCGCAAACAGGTCGAGGCAGGCATTGATATCGTCTCGGATGGCGAGACTTCCAAGATTTCATACGCCACTTATGTCAAAGACCGCTACACGGGTTTTGGCGGCGACAGCCCGCGCAATGCACCGGCTGACCTCAAGATGTTCCCGGGCTTTTTGCAGCGCCTTTCTGATGACGGTGGAACCCCGCAATACGCACGGCCCATGTGCATTGGGGAAGTGAAATCCAAAGGACAGGGCGAGCTTGATAAAGATATCGCCAACCTCAAGTCTGCCATGGCCGAACACGGAGCCGAGCGTGGATTTATGAACGCTGCAAGCCCCGGTGTGATCTCGCTATTTCTGCAAAACGATTACTATAAGTCACGAGAGGCCTATCTGGCTGCCTTGGCAGATGCGATGAAAGAAGAATACGAGACGATTGTTACCGCTGGCCTCGATTTACAGCTCGACTGTCCTGATCTGGCCCTGTCGCGCCATATGCTTTTTACCGATCTCAGCGATGATGAATTTATCAAAGTTGCGAATATGCATGTTGATGCACTCAACCACGCGCTTTCCGATGTACCCACCGATAAGGTGCGCGTGCACATTTGTTGGGGCAATTACGAAGGCCCGCATTGCTGCGATATCCCGATGGCCAAGATGTTTGACACGCTTATGTCGACCAAGGCAGCGTCGGTTTTGTTCGAAACCTCAAATCCGCGCCATGGCCACGAGTGGGCCGTGTTCCGTGATCGCAAAGCCGATATCCCTGACGACAAGATTCTCGTGCCAGGCGTTGTGGATACCACTACCAACTTTGTCGAACACCCCGAACTAGTGGCACAGCGGATTGAACGATTTGTCGAAATAGTCGGCGCTGAGCGGGTTGTCGCAGGGTCTGACTGTGGCTTTGGCACATTTGCAGGCTTTGGAGCAGTTGATCCCGATATTGCATATGCCAAACTGTCCGCATTGTCGGAAGGCGCAGCTCTGGTCAAATGACTCCGCTCGTAATGATCCCCGGCATGATGTGTGACGCGCGGTTATTTGCGCCGCAGATCGCGGCGTTCTCTGGTCGGCGTACTTTAGTTTTCGCTCCGATAACAGGCCGGGCATCCTTAGAAGACCTGGCCAAAGATGTGTTGGCCAATGCCCCAAAGCGTTTTGCCCTCGCAGGCCTATCGATGGGCGGCATCGTCGCGATGGAGGTCTTGCGCCAAGAGCCAGAGCGAATTGAGCGGATTGCTCTGATGGACACCAACCCACTGGCCGAGGCCAACCAAATCAAAGCCCGCCGTCTGCCACAGATGATTAAGGTGCGCGATGGCGCTTTGGGCAGCGTGATGCGCGATGAGATGAAACCACATTACCTTAGCGACACGCCACAGCGTGAAAGCATTTTGAACATCTGTATGGAGATGGCCTTGGACCTCGGGCCAAGTGTATTCCTCGAGCAGTCACACGCTTTGATGGACCGGCCTGATCAGTCGGGTACTTTGCGAAGTGTTGAAGTACCCGCTCTCATCTTGTGCGGGCGCGAAGATGCGCTTTGTCCTGTGTCGCGTCATGAATTGATGGCACAGCTTATCCCCAACGCGCAGCTTGAGATTATTGAAGGCGCCGGGCATTTGCCCACGCTTGAACAACCCGATTTGACGAACGCGGCTCTCACCCGCTGGCTGGAGGCCTGAATGAACGACACTCTTTTGAATTTACTACAGCGAGTAGACACCCCAACCGTTTGCAATGCTATTGAAGTTGCCCAAGGTAAACGGGGTTTTGACGCGTTTACCCGCGGCACGATGCTTGCATCCCACCCTGAAGCCCCTGCGATGGTCGGTTATGCGCGCACGGCACGGATCGCAGCAGTTGTCCCGCCAAGCGAGCCCCCTGATGTGATTAAAGCCCGTCGGATGGCGTATTACCGTCATATGGCCGAAGGGCCGCGCCCCTCCGTTGCGGTTATTGAGGACACGGACTTTCCGCATTGCATTGGCGCCTTTTGGGGTGAGATCAACACAACTGTCCACAAAGGTTTTGGCCTGTGCGGTACTTTAACTAACGGCGTTATGCGTGATTTGGGCGATTTGCCAGACGACTATCCTGTCGTGGCGGGCTCAATCGGACCGAGCCACGGGTTTGTACATGTGAAAGAAGTCGGCACGATCGTATCGGTTCTTGGAATGCAGGTTGCCGATGGCGACTTGATCCACGCAGATAGGCATGGCGCGCTAGTTATTCCGACTGATGTTCTGCTAGGCCTTGAGGCGGCGATCCACAAACTACTGGATACAGAAAAGCTTGTACTTGACCCGGCCCGCCAAGATGATTTTGATTTCGATGCGTTCGAAGCGGCATGGACGGCCTTTGAAAACGCCCGCACCTAACCCATGAAAAGAAAGACCCGTGCGTGAGCTTGGTTGAGATATTTTCAACGTGCCAGGATCAGTCAAAAATACGATGCGCTTTCCAATGTTCGATGCGAAGACGGGTCAGGGATTTTCAGAAAACATGAGTGAGCCGACTTACTTGTTCCTTGATTGATAGCACAAAAGAGGAATTAACCTTACAATAAATGCAGCACTATCGTTACCAGCAGCACTGCCGGCAAACACCAAGGCGAACCCCACGGCAGGCACAAAAAATTATCTATTTGGCTCAAACTTTCATCACAAACACCTGAAAAAATTTTGAACGAGATAAAACTAAAAAAGAAATATTTGAAATAATTTCACTTTGCTTCCAAGGATTGACCAATCACACCCGTCATACCCATTGTGATGCGCATGGAAACTAGTAATGAAGCGTTGGCTAAAGCTGCCTCGGATGGTGACCGGGCTGCCTTCTCACAGCTTCTGTGTTCCAACTATGACCGATTGTTTAGCCTAGCTTTTAGGCTCACAGGTTCACGTGCTGAGGCTGAAGATTTGACCCAAGATGTCTGCCTTGCGCTGCCCGACAAACTCAAGGGTTTTGAGGGCACCGCACGATTCACCACCTGGCTTTACCGTGTGGTGGTCAACGCCGCTCACGACCGCCGCCGTCGGCAAGCTACCTATGCGCGGGCTGCATCCAACTGGGGTGAGGTTGAAGTTGCACGCTTCGCAGAGAACGCCGACCAAAAGGAAGCGACTGACTGGCTGAACACTGCCATGTCACGTCTCAATCCAGATCTACGCGACACACTGGCGCTAATCATTGACGATGAGCTAACCCACGCCGAGGCTGGAGAGGTTCTTGGCATTTCAGAGGGTACTGTTAGCTGGCGCCTCTCCAAAGCTCGCAAAACCTTGCGCGCCCTACACGAAACGGAGCAACAGATATGACCGATCCACTGGAAGTTCTGAAGGTTGCCATTAAGGAAAAGACCCCCGGTTCAAACCCTGCGCACATAAACCAAACTCTAAATCGTGCCATGGAAAATTTCGACCGCATCCAAGGACTGGATACACGGATGCGTCCTAACACTGAGCGTCCCAATTTTGCGGCGCAAATCAGTGAAGGAGCCAAGTCCATGTATAACACCATCATCAGCCGCGGCGGCTTAACTGCCACCACCGCCATTGTCGCCGTAGGCCTGTTTGCGTTCCTACCCGCTACGAGGCAAGGATTCTTGCCGCTCGGTATCGGCAAAAACGACATTAATGTTGAACCAATGATTCTGGAAAAATCAGAAAGCGGCGGCATCTTGGAATTGGGTGAACGTGCCGCAGTTGCTGAGCTAGTTATCACAGCGGACCCATCGGTTGAAATTAACACCAAAGACATGGTCTCCGCTAGCTCTGCCAAACAACCGATCAACCGAGCAGCCAATTTATTGGCGCGTTCCGAACCCAGACTCCTGTCAAGGCCAACCTCGATATCAGAAGCCAGCAGCGAACGATTTGCCAACGCTCACGATAATCCTCTCAAAATCACGTCTGAGGCTCCAGTTTCAACTTTCTCGATCGACGTCGATACGGCCTCCTATTCAATCGCACGCTCTTCCATACAAGCGGGCTATTTGCCCCCATTCGAGGCGGTGCGGGCTGAAGAGTTCGTCAATTACTTCTCCTACGACTATCCCACCCCTGCGCCTGACGGTGCCCCATTCCGCCCGACCGTGGCTATGATGCCAACACCTTGGAACACAGGCACCCAACTTTTGCACATCGCTCTTCAGGGGCAGAAGCCAGAGATTGAAAGCCGTCCACCACTGAACCTCGTCTTTTTAGTCGACACGTCTGGATCAATGGCGAGCGACAATAAACTACCACTTCTCAAAAAATCACTGCAGCTCATGCTGAATGAACTGCGCCCCAAAGATGACATCGCCATTGTTTCCTATGCAGGTCGGGCGGCGGTAGTGCTTAACCCGACCCCAGCATCAGATCATGCAACTATCCTGGCTGCCCTCAATGGCCTTGACTCTGGTGGCTCCACCGCCGGCGTGGAGGGTCTAAAAACCGCCTATAAACTCGCTTCTCAAATGAAAGAAGATGGAGAATTTTCCCGCGTCCTGCTTGCAACCGATGGTGACTTCAACGTCGGCATTTCTGACCCAAAGGCGCTTGAGGCGTACATTGCCAATGAACGTGATAGCGGCGCATATCTATCAGTTCTCGGCTTTGGTAGAGGCAACCTTGACGACTCAACAATGCAGGCGCTGGCCCAAACTGGCAACGGATCCGCCGCCTATATCGACACGCTCAGCGAGGCCCAAAAAGTCTTGGTCGATCAACTAACAGGCTCACTTTTTCCAATCGCCAACGATGTGAAAATCGAAGTTGAATTCAACCCCGAGAAGATCAGTGAGTACCGCCTGATCGGCTATGAGACAAGAATTTTGAATCGTGAGGATTTCAACAATGACCGCATTGATGCAGGAGAAATAGGCGCAGGCCACCGTGTAACAGCTATCTACGAAGTTACCCCCAATGGTTCCTCTGCGCGTCTTACAGATCCACTGCGATACGGTGCTGGCGCCTCGTCGGTTGACACCCCAAGCAGTAAATCAGACGAAGTCGCTCACCTGCGCATTCGCTACAAAGCCCCGAACACGACAACCAGTCAGCTCATCGGAGTACCGATAAGCGCAAAAACCCTGTCGACTCCAACCAGTGAACAAACCTTCGCTACCGCAATAGTGGGTTTCGCACAACTTCTGCGTAAAAACCCCTATCTCGGGGACTGGTCGTTTGGTGCAGCTATCACCATGGCTCAATCTAGCATCGGCGACGACCCTTTTGGTTATCGCCGCGAGGCGATCACTTTGATGCGTCTAGCTGAGAGCCTGTCTCCGTGATTTCGGAGTTAAATTTTTTTGACGCAGAATACTAAAAGAGGTCAGTCTCCAAATTACCGTTATCGTGGTCAGCCGATTGCAGATTGCCAGCGAATATAAACGAAAAATTATAAAGGGGCGAAGGAGCAAGTATCTTTGCCTCTCTATATGTCAGCAGCGCTCTTTGTGCTACACTCGTCGATCGGATACGGTTGAAAACAAGATTGCAAACTCGGGCAACAACATCCAATAACCACACGATCAAATCGCAGCAAGAAGCAGGCGTTGATTTAGCCGCACCAAATGACAAATATCCTTCGTCCATCTACTACGAAAAACTTTGCGAAGGCGATCACTGTCATGATAATCGCTGCCACCGCCCTCAAAAGAGAGCCACGTGTCAATGCCGCTTGAGGGAATTAGTTGGGGTGATTTGGACCGTCAATTGAGCACTGACCCCAAGCTAAGCAGCAAAGCGGTGTATTTTGCATTATAAGCAGAGAAATTGGGTAGAAAACGCTCATGATCAGATTCAAACATGTTTAACGTCAAGCCCTTTCTCTACGACTTAGAGCTATTCCAAATACATCATTAAGTTTCAGAATCTTCAAAAATGAGGCTGGTGTGATAAAAGTTGATTCTATGAACAATCAAGATGTATGAAGCCTTAAGATGCAAACTTTCTGAGCTTGCAAAGAGCCGTCAGTTTTCGCTCAAGTTTCCAATACGAATTGGTGCTTCAACACTCCAAATATCTTTTTCATTTCATAGCTAAATGCCCAAACAAAAGGGGTGCGCCGGTGTGTCCGCAATGGATATTGCAAAAAGCCCCCCCCACCCCACCCTATTGCAAAGTTAAACCCAATACGGGCATTGAGCTTTTAGGAGGGTAAATGAAACCCTTCCGCGGGATTATGAGGAGTGATCCTCCTAGTCCGCGAGCAGCATGGCAAGAAATAGTTGATATCATCCAACGAAACGGTTTGGCAAAAGCGGCTAATCTACTTGAGAGATCTGAAATCATTTATCTGGCAGGACAGCTGCGTTCCTTTCGTAGAGTTGAGGCAATACATTTTGACGATTTTGGGGAAGCAATGCGTTCTACTACATACCGGTGGTTGGCTTGAGACCCGTATTACGCACACAATGGGACCTCGCGATGTGTTGTTTGCCGTCTCGTTTCGGTTCTATGCCACTGAAATCGTTAATATCGTTGGGCAGCCGCGTTCACTGACGTCCGAATAATCGCGATTTGTGATAGTAGACTCAGTCCATTGGCCAAATCAGCATCTGTGCTTTTCCTATTGCCAGAACATAACAATACGATTCCCCGAAAAGTTGGCCGCACCTATTTGCCTTGCGCAAGCATACGCGCTGGGTGCCGCCGGACGTTTACAAAAAGACCAACAGGATTCAAGAATTCTAATAGTTAATAAGCCTTAGGATACCAACTAAACAACATTTGTTGCGTAGCTGCACATTGCCAATTGAGTGATTGAAGATTTAGCAAGGATCGGCCTTTGACTAAACTAGATGATAGTCGATGGCGAGGTGTCGATTGAGAACACTTTCAAATCGAGGTCACGCTGACATGTTAAGAATATGGTGCAAATCGTCAGCACAAGACGAAACTTACTTTTGCTTTAATTTTAGCAATCTGCTCCATATCTGAACATAAATATTGATTAACGAGAATTCGGCCGCACAGTCGGCGCATCAAACTTCAAATCGACTGATCAATCGGTTCCAATAAGGTAGTCCGTGAGGCTATCAAGGTTTTCAGCACCTAGTTGCCCCATGTTAGCGTTAATGTCAGCTTTTAAAATATGCACAAGGTGGTCAATTCCTTTTGCTCCAAATGCCGAAACGGCATATTGAAAGGCGCGTCCTAACATAACAAAATTTGCTCCCTTGGCGAAAGCGCGCATAATATCTAACCCCCATGCCACGCTAGAATCGTAGATGAGTGGGAAAACGGGTCCAACCGCATCACGAATTTTTGGCAGCTGTTCTATCACAGCAGGCCCAGCTTCGAATTGTCTCCCTGAATGGTTTGACACCCAGATGCAATCAATGCCTTCTGCCACCAATTTTTGGGCATCCTCTGGACGCAAGACACCCTTGACAATGAGGTGGCCGTCCCATTCACGCCTTAGCGCGCGTAGGTAGTCCCAATCTGGAGCTCCACGGATTAGTGCCCCTGCATGAGTAAAACCTTCACGCCCGCGGACTGGAACATAATCATCAAAAAAACGCATACGCGGTATGATACCTTCACGCAAATGAGCAAGGCACCACGCCGGCCGCAAGGACATTTCCATCAGTGTCCGGAAGTCAATTTTTGGAGGCACGGTCAGGTTCGCGCGACGTTGTCGTTCGCGTCGACTTTCTGTGGGAACATCTACCGTAACAATCAAATTATTAAATCCAGCAGTCTTGATTCTTGGCAGCATAGCGCGTCGCAAGTCTCCAGAATTAACGGGATAGTGTTGAAACCAACCGTTTTGGCCGATGTATGGTGCCACATCTTCCGGGGACGCAACCGCTACACTGGACAACGAAAAAGGTATGTTGTGTTCAATTGAAGCCTGCGCTAGCAGACGTTCTGCTCCGGCCCACATCAATCCAGACATGCCTACAGGCGCAATCCCAAAAGGCAAATCGTATGTTCGGCCTAGCAGCGAGGTTTGCAGACCAACTTTAGTTTGGCCGCACAGAACACTTGGCATAAAGCCAATTGAGTCCAAGGCTGCGCGGTTTGCCTTGAGCCCTAGTTCTCGACCAGTTGCACTATCGAGATACTCAAAGGCAAACTTTGGGATACGCCTACGCGCTGCCTTTCGGAGATCTTCTATTGATGGATGAGATAAATCCAAGTCCATAATATTTCTCTACTTTTTCTGCGATAGAATTGAAAGCCTTGCTCAAAAATGCCGTCGAGACACTAATTCAAAACAGATTTCTACAGCGTTAAGGAACGGTATGAGTATAATGACCATACTGACAAGTAATCACAGACACGCATAACTAAGACAGCGCCCATCACCAGTTGCGATATACTGAAACTGAGGTTCAAATTAGTGCTTGGAATACCTCTGAGAGATAACCAATTTTTGATGTAGTCACGGCCTGAGCTATTCCATTTTTATTATCAAAAAGTTCCTCACTAAAAATATTCCGTCCGTCAACTAGAGTAATTCTATTAATACGAGCTTGATGATTAGGCCGCTGAAAAGGCTCTGCCACTTCGCGGGATTAGTGCATCTCTCTTCAAGCGCTCTATATGTAACGTCTTACAACCCAAGATTATCTGAGTAATACCTTTTCAACCGCACGCACGTAGCATTTTTCAAGAAATTTGGAGTGGTTGAGCACAAACTCACCTTTTCCACCTCGGAATGTGTAATAAAGTATTAGATCGTCACATAACATATTGACTATTTTTTAATAAATATGACAAACTAAAACCATGGAGTGTGTTAAGATTTAGAAATTAATTCTCATTGTTACTGGCTTGAAAAAGTCTCGTTCCTTTCCGATGGATACCTTTTTGACCGAAACCTCACCCTACGCGCAAAAACTGAAATCATTAATCATTCGTGAAACTGCATCGTCACAATTGCTAGCCGGTTTATTTTTTTGCTTGGCAGCCGTTTTGGGTAATGTATTAGGAGCACATTATGGAAAGATTTATAGCTCTGATTACTTCACTGAAGTAAACTTCTTTTTTGCATCCACCTTTTCATGGATAGCCCTAATAGTAATAGGACCTTTCTGGGCAATTTTATCAGCCTTTTTTGGCTCTTTGTACATAGTTTATTTGTGGGACGGGATTTTCGCTCCACTTATTATTTTTCCTGCCGAAATCATGTTTGGCGCTTTTGTGTGGCGCGCAGTATCTTTCAGTCGAATTAATAGTGCTGTATTTTTATTTTGGACAGTTGCCTGCGTACCCGTGACTTTACTATTTGCTGAAGTGGCTGATATTCCGTTGAAATCAGCTCTTTTGGGCATGTTGAAACAAGCGCTAAATGGACAGATCAATGCGCTTATTGCAGCCTGTATAATTACTTTCAGCAAACCAATAAGAAGTTCCTCGGCATTTTTAAGGAAGCATGCTTCCGCATCCAGCTCGTACAGTGCAATGATGCAAGCTTTGTTCGGTCTTTCGTTCTTTCTTCCAATTTGCATTTATGAGTTAGGCGATCTTGGTGCGAGTTTTCAAAAGCGAATGGACAAAGAACTTACCGTTATGCGCGCGGAAGCGTTCGTGACTGCATCCAATGCCGAGACAGCCATTAGGCTTGAAACCATATTTTGGGCGTGGCAAGTTAGGCGGTATTTAAATACACAAGAGTTAATTCTCGACAAACTTTCTGACGGCTTGACGAACTACCCTGACTCCCCAACTCAAATTTTTGCGCATCAAACTAATGGAGAATGGGTTAGTGTTTATGGCTCAATCCCTTTAAAAAATTCTTTCTTGCAAGAACTTGATGGACAGATTTGGCAACATAATTTTTCGAAAAATTCCCCGTCAACTATCTTTTGGGGATGTTTTCAAAACCAATATATATCCCTCCACATACCAGCAAACAACGGATCAGCTTTAGTATTTGCGTGGTCACCAGAGTCCGTTAGGAGCGCTTCGGCAATTCTTGATGATGTCTATCGCAGCACAACCAAATGCGTCGCTGGCGTTAATGAAGATTTGGCGTTGGCTGAAGATTTCACAGTATCAAGTATTTCTCTCAACAGATCAAACGCGGTTACATCTTTGCAAACTTGGAGTACCGCTCACGTAGAGGCCATGTCTAAATTGCGCCATGCGATAAATCCCGCGACAGTTAAAATTAGTCACTCAGCCGCAGGAATGTACGCATCAATTCAGGACGAAGGCCTAAGAACGTTTCTTCGGATGATTTTCTACGCCGGAATTGTCGTAACAATTGGCGTGCTTCTTGATTTCTTGTTCCGCAGGTGGATAGCTAACTTCTCCAGAATGTCTGAGACCTATTTTAACGATCCAAATTCATTACCGAAGTTTCTCGACACTGATTTTGCAGAGGATCAAGAAATCAAAAAGTGGTGGGAGAAGTTTACAGGCGCAATTGAAACACAGTCGGAAAGAAGGTTGCTTGCCCAGAACAATTTGAAAAAATTTATCGATCAGTCTTCAAATCCAATTTTCGGCACCAATAATAACGGTGAAATCACTGCTTGGAACAAAGCACTGGCAGATTTGAGCGGCTTTCCAGAGGAAGAAATGTTAGGTACTGCTCTTTCAATGATAACTGTCAATAGCCAACAAACCTCGTTAATCAGCAATCAAAACATTGAAAATTTATTCGTTGATCTGCGAACAAAAAATGGGAAGCGCATTCCCTTGGCTATCAGCCAAATCCTTATCGATACGGAGCTTGATACACCAAACTCAAACCCTGTTGAGAAAATGGAGAGCGTTCCGACGGCAAGGTATCATATTGCATTAAATCTGAGTGCGTTGAAGGAAGCGGAGAGCAAGTTAATACATGCCTCGCGTCTCGCCGCCCTCGGAGAAATGGCAAGTTCATTTGCCCACGAGTTAAACCAACCCCTCAATATTATTTCACTCTCGACGGGTAACGCTTTAGAACGCGCGAAAGAGCAATCAGTACCCAAAGAGTATTTCATTTCAAAATTGCAGCGCGTCGAAGAGCAGGCGCTTCGAGCTGGAAAAATTATTCAGGGAATTCGTCAGTTTGTCCTCGAAAGTGGAGAGGATGAAGTCACGACATTCGACCCAGTGGCTCAGACACATGTCGCGATAGCATTGATACGTGAGCAACTTCACATCGCCACAATTTCTATCGAAGTCTCTACACTGGCTAAGCCCGTTTACATCTCGGGTCGCTCAATCCTGTTTGAGCAAACGATAGTAAACCTGTTGACAAACGCCAGACAGGCGATGCTCCAGCAGGAACCGAGTAGCCGCAAAATCGATATCGATTTTGCGGTAAAGCGCGGCTTTGTGATTATTACTATTAAAGATACCGGCCCCGGTATTCCCCCAAAAGATTTGGATCAGGTTTTCAAACAATTCTTTTCTACAAAGAAAAATGAAAACGGTTCTGGAATTGGACTCTATGCTTCGAAAACCGTGGTAGATACAATGGGAGGCCAAATTGAAGCAGTCAAAAGCACTCATGGCGCCTGCATCCAAATTCGTCTGCCCATCGTTGTTAACCATGATCCTTTAAAGATTCCGGAGGTGAACGATTAAGCTTTCAGCCATCATAGTTGATGACGAAGAAGTCATTGTAGAAGAAATCACTGAAACAATTGAATTTTTGGGTGGAAAAGCAGTAGGTTTTTCTTGCCCTATCGAATGCTTGAGTTATCTGCGACAGCAAAATTACTCTTTCGACTTGATCCTGGCTGACTTATCGATGCCTGCATTGAATGGGTTAAGACTTTTAGAGTTGGCGTCCAAAGAAATACTGAACACGCCGAAGAAATTCTTAATCACCGGGGTGGCAGAGATTGATGGAGAGGTAATTGAAGTTCCGCACGATGTAGCGGTCTATCACAAGCCTCTTAGCACACAAAAGTTGCAGCAGCTGATTTTGAGTATTTTTTCCGAAAACAAAGCGCCGTAGACGAAAAAAATCCACTCTTTAACAGATCGAGTGGGATCACGATTTGCGGGAATATGTTGAAATTTCCGCCCGATGCAAACTCTTATGATTGGAACTCTCCCCACTGGGGGCTAACTCAGATCAGAAATTAGTTGGCATCCAAAATTCTTGAGCAGCATGGGTATCTATTTCATCATTCCTGACTGGAAAGATGGTCGGAATTTCTCGTAACACCAGAAGCCAAAAAAACTCCACCTGCGACGAGCGCGACCCCCAAGACTTTAAAGGTTGTGATGGTTTCAGCTAAAAAATACGCCCCTCCTAGTAACGCAAAAATAGGGGTCAAAGCACCAAAAGCCGCCGCTTCAGCGGCACCGATAATCCGCACCGCGTAGCCAAATAGGAACATAGCCAAAATGCCGATGACAAAGCTCTGAAAAATGATCATTACTGCGATATCTTGCAAATTAGCAGACTCAAAAGACACCTTTCCACTTGCGAGCAACAACGGAACGAATAATAGCGTGCCCCAGAACAACCCAATAACCAAAGCATGCAGCGAACTGAGGCCGCTCTGACGAAAGATAACGGAATAAATACCCCATAGGCCCGACCCAGCTAGAAACATCAAGTGACCTCTCCATGCACCGTCGTGCGCCCCAGCAAAGATCTGCCACAAACTCACAACAAACGCACCAGCAAGGATCATCGTCAATCCGTACCAGCGGCGCTGTCCGGGAATCTCTCCAGCCAACGCATAAGCCGCAAGTGCCGTCCAAAACGGCAGCATACCAGGCGCTAACGCTCCACCGTCTGAGGCAGGCGCATAGGATAATCCTTTAGACACAACAAAAGGAAAAACAGCGCTCGCCCCAACCATCAGCATTGCCGCACGCGGAATTGACTGGCCACGAGGCCAGACCCCAAGCCGACACATGAACGGACTCATGATGAGGGCACCGGGTAGTAGGCGCATGAGAACAATTTCTTCGACTGTGAAATTTCCCTGCACGGCAAAACGTGTACCAAGCAAGAATACAGCCCAAATTGTCACAGTGGTGAGCGCCGCAGCTAATCCAAGTACCCGCGTCTTCTTAAAGTCCATTTTCTCGGCCTCTCGAGGGGTGATATTCGACTGAACTAGATGTGACCTTTACTGGTTGGGCTAGTCGAAAACGCCTAGCCATTTATCCAAAATGCAAGATTTCGAAATGCGTATTGTCTCGGCCACACTTCCTTTTAGAAGAATAAATACAGAAACTTAAGGGCGCAAATACCAAGTATAAAGAATAAAATAACAAATTTATGGCATCAAAGTTGAACAGGGCGGCCAATGTCATCAGTGGTCAAAAAACAAATGAAATAAAATTTCGCGCAGAGCGCCGGCGTCGTCATTCAACAGTGCCCGCGTTTGACCATTCGATTGTGGCTACCGGTCCCATCCAAAAGGTTGAATTAATTGAACTACAGTCCACTTTGAGCAAGCGTTATTGGCGACGCAGAGAACCACTCAAGACTATTAATCTCCATTTCGATTTATTGGCTCGGTGTGACCTTCTGGCATCATTGATTGTCGTGGTTGCGACACGCAAACCAACATGGTTCTCAAAAACCTAGTATCAGTGCCTAAAAATAAGAAAAGATAAAAAATTGGAGATCGAAATCTGGTGGTTTAGTTTCTGATAGCAATACGAAAATAATAATCACTCAGAGTTCTCCACAAGGTACTGCTATTATTTTTGCTGAGGGCAAAGTGGGGTAAGTGTCAGTTTATTCACTTAGTTTTGGGAGCAACTATGTTACACTCATTGGTACAAGCCCGATAGAGAAACGCGCTTCAGAGGCGGTTCCAGCGTTATTACATAGGCCACAGTTCCAAACCGTGACCCCGGCACCCTGCATATCTTATAAACCCTAATGCGCCGTTGCGCATGTCGCTTCCATTGCCCCTCTTGGGAAAATCCAAACTTTGAAAATCTTATTCAAAATTTTTGGGCACGGCCATTGGGGGACGACGCAAGCGTCAATACCTGCGCTGCTGACCAGCTATTTGATAAGAGGTCGCGAACCACTCATAGCTTTAAATAGCCGATAGCATTGATCGGTTCTAAGCCACAAATTCTCGGATTACCTGACCTGCATTCACTGGCGCACGCACACCATCGCTCATTGCCATCTGACCGTTGACCAATACATGACAAATTCCTGAGGCATAGCGGCGTGGGTTCTTCGCGGTCGCGTTGCTGGCAATGTTGACATGATCAAAAACACAAATATCCGCGTGATATCCTACTTTCAGCGCTCCACGCTTTTGAAGGCCGAGGCGTGTCGCTGGAACTGAGGTCAATTTTGCCAGACCATCGGCTAAAGACAGGATACCTCTATCGCGCACGTAATACTGCAAGAAACGCGCTGCCCACCCATAACCGGTCAAAGATCCGAGATGATCCTTCAAGATACCCTCATTTGCGGTAGCCACCGTGTCTGAAATCACGGCGCATTCGGGCTGGCTCAAACATAAATCGACATCATCGTCCCTAAAAGAACGCGAAGCCCACATGCAAGACATCAAATCAGAGCCTTCCTCTAACAAAATATCCAACACCGCATCATACGGATGGCAATTTCGCATTCGGCCGATCTCAGCAAAGTCCATGCCTACAATATCCTTGTTGTAGGAGGCATTGAGCAAAACAATGTCCGACCACTTATCCGCTTTTACAATCAACCACATGGGTTGTGGGTTTTCTTTGATCTTTTCGCGGGTGTCTGGGTTCGCGAGCCGCTCCAATACCTCATCAATCGTTCCCGCTTGTGCCCACCTCGGCAAGATTGCTGCCATCAGCGTATTATTCCAATCATGTGGGATCACATCAAAAGCAATATCAGTATCGTGACGCCGCGCTAATTCGATCATTTCTAACGTATGTTCCATAGCGTAGTCCGGTGCACCAAACTTGGGCTGTATATGACTTATTTGCAGCTTTGCACCAGATTGGCGCGCTGTCGCAATCGCTTCGGCAAAGCCCAAGTCATAATGAGTGTCCCTATTTCGAACGTGCGTTGCATAAAGACGCTTGTACTTTGCAGCTACTTCACACATCGGCACCAGATGCTCTGGAGCAGCAAGAATACCTGGAAAATATTCTAGTCCAGATGAAAAACCACCTGCGCCTTCATCCATACATCTGGCAACAAGGCAGGCCATATCTTTGACATCTTGAATTTCACCTGGATGCAAATCACCGCCCAAAACGGCTCTGTGAACAGTTCCATGCCCAACGAAGGCTACAACATTTACGCCCAATTCAGTGGCATCTAGCACGTCTAAATAATCACCAAAGCCTAGCCACGTGTCATGCTTTGCCGCCGCCGTATACCACGGTGCGACGCGACGAATATCATCCTTGGAATTGACAGGTGCACAGCTTGCACCACATTGGCCAATAACTTCTGTCGTAACGCCCTGATGCACCTGACTTTCCGCCCGCCCATCTGCGATCAGCGTAAAGTCAGAATGGGTATGCATGTCTATAAAACCTGGCGAAACGATCAGACCCGAGACTTCAATCACTCGCGCCGCTTCGTTAGCGTTTAATTCGCCTGCAGGTTCAACTGCAACTATTATCCCGTCCTTGATTGCCACGTCACCAATAAAAATCTCAGCGCCTGTGCCGTCGAAGACCTCGCCCCCGTGCAAGATCAAATCATACATCACGTGTTCTCCTAAAGAGCCGGACCATAAAGCCAGTTGGGTAACAGGATTGATAGTTCTGGGTAGGCGATGATGATCAATAAACCGATGATATAGGCCAGAATAAATGGCAAAACGGCCACTGATATGCGCTCAATCGAAATACCTGAAATACGGGCGGCGACCGACAAGTTACCTCCCAATGGTGGTGTCAAAAAACCGATTTCACAGGTGATGACGGTGAAGATACCAAACATCACCGGATCTACACCCAGCGAAAGCATCAAAGGCAGAAAAACCGCTGTGAACAATACAATCTGCGCCAGACTTTCCATAAAAGTACCAATAAAAATATAGAAAATTCCGACAATTATCAAAATAAGATATTTGTTATCCGTGATCGAAGTTATGCCTTCCTGCACAGCGGTGGGAACATCATAGAACGCAGTGAGCTGTCCGAATGCCAATGTAGGAGCAATAATGATAAGTATACCTGTCAAAAGCGCAGTGAATCGAAGCGCTTCGATGATTTTTTTCAGTGTCAGTTCGCGATAGATAAAAAGGCCAACTACCAAAGAATAAAACACCGCTACGCCAGCCGCTTCTGATGGGGTAAACGCACCACCGTAAATACCACCTAATATCAGCACTGGCGCGCCAATTGACCATTTGCCATCCCAAGTCGCTTTGAGGAATGGAGTCCACGAAAAAGGCTCACCAGTGCCTCCATATCCACGACGCCTCGCGATCAAGTAGGTGGTTATCATTAGCAACCCGGTAATTACGATGCCTGGAAGAATTCCCGCAAGAAACAGGCGTGGGATAGATGTGTCCGAGACTAATCCATAGATGATTAATAAGTTGGAGGGCGGAATCAAACTACCCAGTGCGCCACCAGCCGCAGTGATACCCGCCGCAAACGGCACATCATATCCGTCTCGTTTCATCGCAGGCACTGTGACAGAACCAATTGCAGCTGTCGTCGCGGGGCCTGAACCTGAAAGCGCTGCAAAGAGCATGCATGCAAAAACTGTCACGAGCCCCATTGAACCCCGGTAAGCGCCGACCAAAGTAGTGGCAATGCCAATCATGCGGGTGGCCATGCCACCGACTTCCATTAAGCGGCCCGCTAAAACAAACAATGGGATCGTCAGAAGCGGAAAGGGCGTGAGGCTGCCATATCCAGTTTGCGCAAGCAATGTGTAAGGTATGTCGATCATATATATGCCAACGGCGGTTGTAATTCCAACCGCAACAAAGAGTGGCACACCAATAATCGTCATTATGACGAAAGTAATTCCAAGGATGATTAAAGGGCTCACAAGTGCACCTCATCATCTTTCAAATCACCACTTTCGTCCAATTCACCCGGCAGACCTTCTTGTCCGTCACGGAACCAAAGCACATAGGTTTGGAAGAGGCGCACAAGCATACCTGTGTACCCAACAATGAGTATTGTTTGCGGATAAAACTGGTCAATTCCAAGACTTGGGCTGGTCTCTGTGAAGCGCCAAAAAATATATAAATAATCCCAGCTTACACGGATCATGAAAATGCAGAAGGTCGCCCAAAAGATATCCGCGATGAAGATCACATACTTTCCAAACATGGGTGGTAGGGACTGTACGGCAACCATTATGCGGATGTGAAAACGTTCTCGCACACACAGTGATGCCCCAGAATATACCGCCCAAACCATAGCAATCGCGGCAGTTTCTTCTGTCCAATACAAAGCAATCTCAAATATGTACCGAGCAGCAACTTGGCTTATAACGGCGACGGAGATAATCACCAGACAGGTGCAGCAGATCAACTCCTCTATGTGACGTTCAAGCCAACGTAAGGCACCCATGGCTTGCTCCTTAATGGTGAAGAGTTGGTTGGAAAGGGGGCGGAGTACACCCCCTTTCCGAAGCTTTTATTCTGCTGCAGCCTGAATTTTGGCAACAAGACCCTGAAACTCTGCTCCGCGCTTTTCAGCAAACTCGTTTTGGACTTTTTTGCCAGCCTCGACGAATGCGGCCTTGTCCGGTGTCGTCATTACCATGCCACCTTCGTCAACCAACCATTGACGCACTTCGGCCGTTTTGTTGGCCTCTTGTTTGCGCATCTCGATGCCTGCGTCTGTTGCCGCGCGAATGATTTGCTCGCGGTGCTCGTCACTAAGTTTTTTCATGAAGTTGTCTGATGCAAAAAGTGGCGCCATTGCAACAAAATGTTCAAGCACAACTAGATGCTTTTCAAATTCATAAAATTTCATATCCCGGATAAACGTGGTTCCGTTATCACCACCATCCACAGTACCAGTTTGCAACGCAGTTGGTGTCTCAGACCAGGCAAGCGGTACTGGGTTTGCGCCAAAAGCCTCAAAAGTTGCAAGCATCACTTCATTTTTGGGAACGCGAATTTTGAGCCCATCCATATCTGCCATTGTGTTGATAGGGCGAACCGAGTTGAAAAAATCTCGATAAAGCGCCGGGCCAAAGCTGAGCAAATGAACAGAAGTATCCTTTTGCAGGGCAGATTTCATAAAATCGCCAACTTCTCCGTCAACAACATCTTCAAGGTGTTTGGCACTTTGGAAGATGTATGGAAGTACGGTCACGTCCATTAGCGACCAGTGTGGTGAGACATTGTTGGAAGTGATGAAGAAACCATCAACTGTACCCAGTTGCATTGCCTTGAACGCCTCGTCCTCCGAGCTGATCTGGTTACAGCATCGCAGCTTTACGTCAATCTCGCCGTTGGTATATTCCTCGGCCTTAGCTTCAAAAATCTTACCAAAGCGGCCGTAGAGAGACTCCTCTGGAGCTCCGAAGCCAAGGTTCATTGTTATGTCCGCTGCACATGCAGAACTCGCAGTCACACCAACCAGTGCGGCTGCCGCAAAAAAGGTTTTAAGAGTTGTAGACTTCATCGTGTTCTCCCCGTTGGTTTTTATTTTAGGGAACCTTTGCACAAGGTAGATGTCGAGTATAATATCAAATTCAACATTAACGATATAATTTGGGTATCATGACTCTTGATCTTCGCCACTTTCGATGCTTCGCAGCGGTTGCAGAGGAGTTACATTTTCACCGAGCCGCAAAAAGATTGGGCGTGGCACAACCTGCATTGAGTCGCACCATCAAGAACTTGGAAACCGAGCTGGGCATCACATTGCTTAATCGCACAAACAGGCGTGTGGAGTTATCGGAGGCAGGAAACTCCTTCTTGAAAGGTTGCATTGATATCCTTGGACGTACCGACAGGATAATTGAAGACGCGAGACGAATTCACCAGGGTAATATAGGCACCCTTCGCATCGGTTACACAGACAATGCCATGAATGGAAGGTTGCCCCGGTTGCTGAAGGATTTTCAAAGTGAGGAGCCCGACGTAGCCTTGTTATTGACGCGTTCAGTCACCTCAGAGCAGCTCGCTCAGCTTTTGGATGGAACAATTGACGTTGGATTGGCCACAGGAGTAGTGACCCAAAGTGAACTTGCAAGTTTGCGGGTTCAAAGCGAGCGTTACGTGTGTTTGGTTTACGATGGTCACCCTTTGGCATCGCGGAAGAGCGTGAAGATTGAAGAACTGTCCGATGAACCAATGGTGCAGGGCAGCAAACAACATTGGCAGCACTTCTATTCCTTCGTCACGCCGCTTTTTCGGAATGCAGGTTTTGAACCAAAGGTTGTTCAAGAGGGACCGACAACATCTGATATACAGAAATTAGTGGCCTGCGGTATCGGAATTGCTGTACTGACGGAGACAGTTGCAGATGGATTGCCAGCTGGTCTTATAGTTATCCCAATTGAAAATGCGCAGGATAAGTTGGACACAATTGCGGTATGGAATACTGGAATATCGAGTATTGCAAAAGAAAAATTTTTGAATTTTCTCAGAAAAACAGTGTGAGGCATGAAAAACACCACTGCTGGCGCTCTACACTATTTTTTGGTTACAGATTTCGAGGATATTTTTAAAATTCCGAAACTGAAGCATCTCTTGGGAAGGTGTCTATCATGTTGCATGATCGCGCGATTCAAGCAGAGATAGGGCTAGGAAGAAAAACAATAAAATTTACTATCTGTAATCAGATACTGATCCCATATTACTGCTTTGGGCCAAGTCGATGGAAAGCAATGAAATGAGCACTACAACGGTTTTTACAGCAAAAAAAATTATTACGATGGACCGTTCGGTGCCCGAAGCCACACATGTAGCCGTTCGCGATGGCCGCGTACTGGCCGTCGGTGGTCCAGACTGCGCCGCACATTGGGGTGAGTTTGAAACTGACAACAGTTTAAGAGATACAATCATCATGCCAGGCTTCGTGGAGGGGCACGCTCACCTCATGGCAGGAGGCATGTGGAAATACCCATATGTTGGCTTCCATGATCGTATTGACCCAGACGGGCGTGAGTGGAAGGGCGTAGCAACAGCAGAAGCCATGATTGAACGCCTCAAAAGTACGCAGACAACCTCTGATGGAATAATTTTCGTCTGGGGCTTTGATCCGATATTTCTTTCCAGCGAGCGGCTCAGCAGGACGCACCTCGATCAAGTTTCTTGTGAACGCCCCATTGCAGTACTCTATTCAAATTTTCACGTCATGTGCGTCAACTCTGCTGCGTTAAAAATTGCAGGCTACACTGACGCTACGTCTGCCAATGGCGTTGTAAAAGATGCTAATGGTCAACCTACTGGCGAATTACAGGAAATGGCGGCTATGTTTCCCGTCCTGCGCCGGATGCAAATTGATTTTCGGGCATTATCGCAAAATAGATATGCTCTTGAGAACTATGCCAAGGTTGCACAGCGGGCCGGCGTAACCACTATCACCGACCTATACTCTATGCTGGAGGACGAAGACCTTGACCTCATGTTCGCCGTAACAGGCCAAAAGACCTACCCTTTGCGGATTGTTGCAGCGCTCGGGGCAGGCGCAGCGCCAAAAACCGTTGCAGACCGAGCGCTGGCTTTGGCCCATAAATCGACTCAGAAACTTAGGCTCGGTGCAGTAAAGATCATGACCGATGGCTCAATCCAGGGGATGACAGCACGTGTGCGTTGGCCTGGCTATTTAGATGGACATGCCAATGGCCTTTGGAATACCTCCCCAGCCGAAATCTTGGCACTCACCCACGAAATGCAACGTCGTAACATACAAATGCATATCCATGTAAATGGAGATGAGGCAGCTGAAGTAGCGCTTGAAGCTCTGGCAGACGCCGCCTGTGCCCACCCATGGCCCGAATCCCGCCATGTCCTTCAACATTGCCAAATGATGGACCGCGCACTGTTCCACAAAGCCGCGAAACTTGGTGTAGTTTGCAACCTTTTTATGAACCATATTTGGTATTTTGGAGATAAACATGCCACGGTTACCGTTGGCCCTGATCGTGCTGCGCGCATGAACGCACTGCGTACTGCACTTGACGAAGGTGTGTCCTGTGCTATCCACTCGGACGCTCCTGTGACACCACTGGCACCACTTTTTACAGCTGGGTGTGCAGTCAATCGCAAAACAATGTCTGGAAAAATATTAGGAAAAAATGAACGTATTTCAGTGGCTGAAGCTCTGGAACTAATTACAATTGGAGCTGCTCGGTCCTTGCACTTGGACGCCGAGATTGGCTCGATCAGTCCCGGTAAACGGGCAGATTTTGCAGTTCTTGGGGAGGATCCTTACTTCGTGGCAATTGAAGAACTCTCAAAAATTCCAGTTCTCGGTACAGTTTTCTCGGGTCGGACACATCTCCTATGAAACGGCTGCCCCTTTCCGTGATTGGAGGTTTCTTAGGTGCCGGCAAAACAACTTTTATCAACCGATTACTCACGGCCAATCACGGAATGCGACTTGTGGTACTCGTGAATGATTTTGGAGCAATAAATATCGACGCTAGTTTACTGCAGTCGAAACGGGAAGACACAATAGAGATGACCAACGGGTGTGTCTGCTGCACTATGTCAGGAGACTTATTTTTCACAATCGGCGACATTTTAGACCGCACCGAGCGCCCCGACCACCTAATTATAGAAGCTAGCGGCATTGCCGATCCTGCGAAAATCGCCACTGTCGCACTCGCAGAACAGGAACTGCGGTATGCAGGAATTCTGACCATTGTGGACGGGCTCAATTTTCCAATTCAAATTAGTGATACGGCGATTTCAGATCAACTAAAGTCGCAGGTCAAATGCGCAGATTTTGTAGCCGTAAGCAAAACATCTCCCGACCAGGAAAACGTGAAACAGGCCTTAACGCGTTTGAGTGTGTCAGCTTGGACTTCAGCAGATGATATAGCAATCTTGCAGAGTTTGCTCTTCGCCAACGCAATTCTTAAGCCTCCGAAATCCGAGCACACCGGCTCTCATCCAGAATATGTGCATTGGTCCTACGCAGCGCCAACCGCAATGACTCAAAGCGACATTTTGCAACGTTTTGAGGTGATACCAAATGGCATTTTAAGGCTTAAGGCGCTCATACCGTGTGACGCCAATCATGCCTGGGAAATTCACTTAGTGGGGCGTCATAAAACAATTGAAAAGCGTACTGCACCGCACAAATTCGGGATTGTCGTCCTCGGGCATGATGCATCTATTTCAGAGATCGAAATCAAAAATTGGTGGTTACACTCTTAGATAGCGGTGAGGCAGGCCTGCTTCGATGATGCTGAGATCCGTGCAACAATTCCACCATTTAAAGCTTTCATAATTAACACGGCGACCTTTTTGTTTTATCGGTTAACAAATTTTGGAACATTTGCCAGCAAGATCAGTCATTATATTGACTCTCATCAAAGCTACGCCATTGAATGGGATGGAGTGTCGGCTGACTAGATCAGGCTCTGGCCGAAAACTTGGAGGCATCTGGTCATCGGGACTATTTCAAACAATCGGGCACCTTGGCGCAGGCTCGCTGATCATGCTGTCCTGACCGTTGCTGCGGTGATTATGGGCGGACCACTATTGTTATTATTTGCAGCAGCGGTTCAATCTGGAGGATTGCGCGCCACGAGCTTTTTCCATGACTTCTCGCCTCTTTCCGGCGTGAAAAAAAATCTGGAGCAGCTGCTAGATTTAAATCGCCTTGGAGAAGCAAATCCATCACCGTGGGATATGTTTGCGAACTCTGTGGCTATTGCGGGAGGGGTTGCCATTTCAGTCGTTTCGGTGGGTTTCCTCGCCGCCTACGCGATGACTTTTTTGTTACGCCGAGGGGGGCGATTCTGGTTCTCGCTGACGCTTTTAACTCTCTATTTTCCAGTCGAAGCACGAATGTTGCAAACATTTGATGTTGCGGTTCATCTTGGTTTGATAAATTCATTGACTGGTTTGATACTTCCAGTCTTGCCTCTAGCACTAGCAACATTCATTTTTTGTCAACATATGAAAACCCTGCCACCTCAATTATTAGAGGCGGCTCGCCTCGACGGTGCTGGGCCCATCAGATTTCTTTTTAATATCGTCGTGCCACTATCATTGGTGCCGATAGGCGCTGTCTTCATCATTTCTTTTCTTATCGGTTGGAATCAATACCTGTGGCCGCTGATGATCTCAATTGACAACACATACTTCCCACTGATGAGAGGTATCAATTTGGTGGGCGCAGGATCTGGGGCAAGTATGTTGTTAGCTGCTATCTCGATAACACCCGCTTTATTACTGGTTATCGGATTTAACCGACTATTGTCGCGTGTTACCTCTGTTCACTTATGAAAACTAATCGCGCGCCGCCATGTAAGCATCAAGCCGTGCCGGTTGATCTGTCATTATAACTGTAATGCCTGCGTTCAATAACCGGCCCCAAACAGCATCAGGGTTTGACAGTGCGAGCGTATCGTTGAGGCCACAACAGTGCACTGGGTCAAGCGTATAAGTCGAGACTGCCATGTCGACACCCGCAATCTGACAGGCCTCACCTAGCTGCTCCAAGTCGTCAAACCATAATTCAACCGCAGCAACTCCAGCGTTGACCAATTCACTAATATGACCCAAGCCAGCTTTAGGTAGCACAACTTTAGCCATGATCATCACGCCAAATCTTCGCTGAAGTAAAAGCAGCCTTTCGATGTCTGAAGCGGTTTGGGTATCAATCTTAAGCGACCCCATATGTGCTAGGTTCGACTTGGCGAGCATTGCAGCCACAGCATCGATCTCATCAGGAAATTTAACGTCAATGTCAAAAAATGCACTCGGGCCAGCAGCAGAGAGCGCGTCCGCCAATGTTGGAATTCTCTCAATAGTAATTGCGGCACCGGGCCCTCCACTGGCTTCGAGCAGGCGCTGAGAAACAATCGCGCCATGGCCAGTGTCACGTGGTGAGATAAATTTTCCCGTGGTCCGCATTAAATCTGGATCGTGGATTACGACGGGTACGCCATCACTGGCAATCTGTGTATCAATTTCAATTATATCATACTCGCGCGCGCCAGAGATAGCCGCCAAAGAATTTTCAGGTGCTGGCCCCCAAAGTCCGCGGTGAACTGAAATCATCGCATCGCGCCGCCGACTGCGCCAGCGCTGTTTAAATGCTTTGGACGCGGCCATACCGCCTAGAGACACTTGCCGGTTACAGTGTCAAAAAGATGTGCGTCATCGGGGCGGAAACTTATGATTGCTTGGTCTGTTGGGACGGGTAAATCTGCGTCACGGGAAATCGTGATGTCCTGCCCAGCAACAATCCCATGAACAAGCCGCGTCGCACCAAGTTCCTCAACAATAGTCACCTGCATAGTTGCGCCATCACCACTTTCGGAAATTTGAATGCGTTCGGGGCGCAGACCGAGTTGAACACTACCACGGTGGGTGCTCTGAATGGGCAAAGTTTGATCACCTAATTTCACCCCCGCATCGGTAAGTTGTGCCGACAAGAGATTCATGGGAGGCGCACCGATAAAACTAGCAACGAAAGTCGAGTGTGGACGTGAATAGACCTCTGCCGGGGTGCCAATTTGCTCGACCAAGCCATTGTTAAGTACAACGATGCGATCGGCCAACGTCATCGCCTCGACCTGATCATGTGTTACATAAACTGCAGCCGTATCAAGCCGCCGCTGCAAATTCTTGATTTCCAATCGCATTTGGTTACGCAGTTTTGCGTCAAGGTTCGAAAGTGGTTCATCGAAAAGAAAGATTGCTGGATCTCGAACGATCGCTCGCCCCATCGCAACCCTCTGTCGCTGTCCTCCAGAAAGCTGACTTGGTTTACGATCAAGGTATTCAGATATTTGTAACAACTTCCCTGCTGCTTCAACTTTCTCAGTAATTTCCGAACTCGGTGTTCCCCTATTTTTCAAACCGTATGCAAGGTTTTTACGCACCGTCATGTGCGGATAAAGCGCATAGTTCTGAAAGACCATCGCGATATTGCGCTCTGCAGGCTCCAGTTCATTAACAACGCGACCTGCGAGTTCAATCTCACCACTCGTAATAGCTTCCAATCCAGCTACCATTCGCAGCAACGTTGATTTGCCACAGCCCGAAGGACCGACAAAAACCACCAGTTCACCATCCTCAACGTCGACCGATACGCCTTTGACGGCCTCAGCACCGTTTGGATAACGTTTGAATACGTCTTTTATACGCAGTGTCGTCATTTTTCTTGCTCCACCAGCCCTTTGATAAACATCCGCTGAAAGACGATAATCACCAGTGCCGGCGGTAACATCGCAAGCATCGCCATGGCAAGGGCTTCATTATATTTAGGTATGTCAGCACCGATCATGATCTGCATGATCTGTTTGATTCCGCGAACCAATGTGAAATAGCTTTCATCAGTTGTCATTAGTGTTGGCCATAAATATTGGTTCCAGCCAACCACGAACATGATGATAAAAATCGCAGCCATCATAGTTTTTGACAAAGGCAGCAGTATGTCGACAAAGAACTGTATTGATCCAGCGCCGTCAATTCGGGCCGCCTCCAAAAGTTCGTTAGGGACGGACTTGAAGAACTGCCGAAAAAAGAAGGTGCCGGTTGCTGATGCAATGAGCGGCAGGATTAATCCAGTGTAAGAGTTCAAGAGACCAAGCTGTTGCACAACCTCGTAAGATGGCAATATTCGGACTTCGAGTGGCAAAAGCAGCGTTAAAAAAATTATCCAAAAACAGAACGTCGCGGCGCGAAAGCGAAAATAGACAATCGCGTATGCGGCCAGCATCGAAACAACAATCTTACCCAGAGCAAAGCCAATTCCCAGAACAAAACTATTTTGGGTCATAAGCCAGCCAGTGACGTCGCCTGTAAATCCACCCTGCTGGGTTAAAACAGTGCTGTATGTTTCTACAAATTCGCCACCCCAGCCTACTTGCATTCCATTTTTATGGATCAACACGTGGTCGAACGTCGACGTCATGAGAGCCACCATAAGTGGCCCCATCATCAAAAATACGCCAAAGAGCAGAACGATGTGATCGTATATTCGGGTTCGTTGCATGGAATTAAACCTAATTATAGTGCACCCGCTTCTCAATCAGACGAAACTGAACAACCGTCAACGCCAAAACTAGAAGCATTAGTATGACCGACTGGGCCGAGGAACCACCGAGGTCATTTCCGCGAAATCCATCACGATAAACTTTGTATACAAGCGTCACAGGCGAATTGCCCGGTTGATCTTTGACGATCAAATCGATCATGCCAAAAGTCTCGAACATCGCGTATGTGATGTTGAGAATGAGCAAGAAAAATGAGGTTGGTGCCAACAATGGAAAAGTGATTGTCCAAAACCGGCGATTTTCTGACTTGCAATCTATCGCTGACGCCTCTTTGACCGACCTCGGTATAGACTGCAGCCCCGACAAAAAGAAAATAAAGTTGTAGGGCAACTGCTTCCATGTCGCGACGATAATCATGGTAATGCCTGTGTCCCAGTAATTCACTCCGACGCGTAGATTCCATCCGAAAACGGCTGCGAAATCGACTAACGGGCCAATATGCTGGTCAAAAAGCATTATGCCAATTAGGCCGGCAACTGGTGGCGCAATCGCGTAGACCCACATCAACAAGGTTTTGTAGGTCGATTTTCCGCGAAGAACGCGGTCCGCAGAAACCGCTAACATGAGACCAATCGACAATGATAATGTTGAGACTAAAATCACGAATATCGCTGTGAAAACTGCTGTGCGTCGATAATCAGACGCGCTCAAAGCATCAGTGTAGTTATCCATTCCAACAAATTGGCCACCACCAAAAAACGGATCTTCCAGATAAAATGACGACCGAATTGCCTCGGCTGCAGGCCACAAAAAGAAAATCGCGATGATAATCATTTGTGGCGCCAGCAGTAAATAGGGCATCCATGGGCTGCCAAACTGAGCCTTGTTCATTCAAGAAATCTCCCGAAGGTTACCGGGGCACAACAACCGCGCGCCCCGGAACATTGGTGTTGATACTAAAGTGTTATCAATTAGCCGTTTTTGCAAACCGCTCCAACAATTTATTACCTTCCCCTTCAATTACTGCAAATGCTGTATCGACATCGGTCTCACCCGCGAAAATGCGCCCGAACTCTCGGTTCATCACATCACGGATCTGAACGTAGAAACCCATGCGATATCCCTTTGAGAACTCACCCGACGGCAACGACAGTTGCAAGATGCCAATTTCAGCCTGCGGTTTTTCATTGTAGTAGCCTTGATCCTTGGCAAGGTCATAAGCTGCTGATGTGATCGGCACATAACCAGTCGACTGGTGCCAAAATAACTGAGTTTCAGCTGCCGATAAAAACTTGAAGAACTGTGCTGTAGCCAGATTTTCTGCTTCTGAGTGTCCGGTCATGGCAAAGAGTGCCGCACCACCAATGAACGTCGCTGTGGGTTCAGTGGTAATACTTTCCCAATAAGGCAAATAGGTCGCATTAAACTCAAAGTCAGTCGACTTTAGCAAACCACCAAACGACCCGGACGAACCGAGCCACATCGCGACTTCACCGTTCTCAAATGGCGCCTGATTATCACCCCAACCGGCTCCGTAAAAACCATACCAGCCTTTGTCTAACCAACCCTTGGCAGCGGTATAATGCGACTTGATGGCGTCGTTGTTTACAAGGATTTTAGTGCCCTGTGATCCATCAAACCCATTGTTGTTCGTTGCAAATGGGATATTGTGGCGAGAGTGGAAATTCTCTGTCCAAATCCATGGTGAATGAGACTGAGCCAGCGGAACGTAACCCGCACTCACTAACTTTGGCGCAATTGTTTCGAATTCTTCCCAAGTTTTTGGTGGCGAAACACCTGCCTTTTCCAGTGCGCCGACATTATAATACAGGATCGGCGTAGATGAATTGAACGGCATTCCAACCATTTTTCCATCGCTGTCTGCATAAAAATATCTGACGCCAGAAATGTAGTCATTTGCGTCGAAATCTATGCCAGCTTCTTTTATCAGGTCCTCAGCTGGGATGACAGCGCCCTTGGCGCCAATGATCGTCGCAGCACCGGCGTCGAAAACTTGTACGATATTTGGCTGTTCGCCTGCGCGGAACGCTGCAATTACCGATGTTAGGGTGTCTTCATAACCACCTTTATAGACAGGCGTCAAAACGACGTCTGACTGTGCCGCATTAAATTTTTCGGCGATGGCGTTGACCGTTTCACCAAGCTGCCCACCGTGGGCGTGCCACCATTCAATTTCGGTCTGGGCATATACCGGAGCGGTGAAAATGGTAGCGGCAACTGCCGCGTAAGTTATCATACGTTTCATAAAAGCCTCGCAAAGTTTGTTGGACTCCCGCATTGTGAGCGGTAACATATATTTCGCCAACCATTAAAAAGAGTCCACCCCTATTTAGCTGTTCTGGCTCAGGTGCATGCGTTAAAAGGTCCCTCCGTGCGCGAGAAAAGAGAATTTAAATGCAGTTTCTTTACTTGACCGATCTGCACATGCGCGACCCTGCGAATTCTTGGGTGGATAACGAACGCGCCAATTTTTTTGCCTCCTGTCTGCGAGAATTGGCGCAAACCTATGCAGATGCTGAATTTTGCGTCGTGACCGGCGATCTGACGGACCAAGCCGAACCTATGGCTTACAGTTGGTTGTACGAGCAATTCAAAGAACTCCCATTCCCAACCATCCCACTTCTTGGCAACCATGATGACCGCGAAGCATTTTGGCGCGAGTTTGGCGTCCATGGCAACAATCAGGCAAACTTTGTTCAAAGCTTTAGACGAAGCGATAATGCATGCTTCATTTTTCTGGATACAATTAAACCCGGGTCAGACGCAGGTACACTGTGCGATGCGCGACTCTTCTGGCTTGAGAAAATTCTGCAAGAAAACAGGGACGTTCCAGTATTTCTATTCATGCACCACCCACCATGCGAAATCGGCGACGTAATTATGGATCCAATAAAGTTGGACAATCCCGCTGAATTGGGACGCTTGCTAAGCAATGCACGTAATGTACGTCACATATTTGTTGGGCACGTGCACCGAAATATTACGACATCATGGGAAGAAATTCCGTTAACCAGTATTCCAGGACAAAGCTTGAATACCACATCAACCCACGTTGACTTTGGTTTAACGGCAGGAATCGTTGAATTTGAACGAGACTCAATTCAAGTTTCACAGGTGTCGTTCTCACATCGTGCTTCACTCAAAACGTTCCTCTAAATGCTAATGGCAGCGGCCGATTAGTATCGCCCTCGGATCGTTTATGTGGGAATAGTTGCCTTCTAAGACCAACCTTGCGTTAACTTGAGCAAGTTACGGTACAAAGTGTAGTTTTCTTTTGAAAAACGCGCCATTTAGTTCTGAAGAAGGTTCATTCTGTCCGTCATCAGAGTTTTTGGTTCCAGAGGCCGCGTAAATTCGGCGAGTATCTGACTCATCTGGTTGATAGTATTATGCGGCGAGTTTGCGATGTTGCAAGCGCCGGTGTGCGAGTGTCTTTCGTTTGATCCTTTCTCTTTTGTTAATAATGGCTTGAGCGCGACCGAAGTAAACGTCTGACGGTGTGACGTTGTTAAGACTCTCGTGGTATCGCTGATGATTGTAGTGATCGACGAAGGCTTCGATCTGCGCTTCGAGATCGCCGGGTAAGAAGTAGTTTTCCAGCAGGATGCGGTTTTTTAGGGTTTGATGCCACCTTTCAATCTTGCCCTGTGTCTGGGGATGACACGGCGCACCGCGTGAGTGCTTCATTCCCTTGTCCTGCAACCATTTTGCCAAGTCGCCAGAGACGTAACTGGAGCCGTTGTCACTGAGTAGACGTGGCTTATGAATGACGTGAACCTGGTCGCAGCCTGACGCCTGCAAAGCCAAATCCAGCGTGTCTGTCACATCTTCAGCCTTCATGGTGGTGCAGAGCTTCCACGAGATGATGTAACGGCTGTAGTCGTCCAGGATCGTGCTGAGATAAAACCAGCCCCAGCCCAGAACCTTTAGGTAGGTGAAGTCAGTTTGCCAAAGCTGGTTTATTGCCGTGGTCTTGTCTTTAAACTCGCTGGCGGCTTTGATCACAATGAAAGCCGGGCTGGTGATCAGATCATGCGCTTTCAGTACGCGGTAAACCGAAGCCTCTGATACAAAGTAGCTTTCTGTATCCGTGAAGGTCACAGCGAGTTCCCGTGGCGAAAGCTCTGTTTCCTTCAAAGCCAGCTTGACGACTTTGCGCCGAACGTCGTCCGGGATGCGGTTCCAAACGTGCTTTTGGCTTGGGAGATTGATCTCTTAACCCAGCTTCGCCGCGCTGCTGATACCGGTCATACCACCGGTAAAAGGTCGTGCGCGGGATGCCGAGCTTGGCCAGCGTCTGTCTCGCTGACAAATGAGAGCCCTCCACCAGCCGGATGATCTCCAGCTTCTCAGATGCGGGATACCTCATTCTTGGTCGCCCCCATCGTCGGTCATGCTTTTTTTGAGAAGACGCAGTTCCAGCGTTTGCTCGGCCACAACCTCCTTCAGGTCGCGGGCTTCGCGGCGTAGGTCTTTAACCTCGTCGGTGTTTGCAGCACGCGTTGTATCGCCCGCCAGACGTCGCTTGCCAGCTTCCATGAAGTCCTTGGACCATTTGTAATAAACGCCCTGGGAAATCCCTTCCCGACGGCACAGCTCAGCAATGCTGTCCTCCCCACGCAGGCCGTCCAAGACGATCCTGATCTTCTCTTCAGAGGAATACTGTTTGCGGGTCGCCCGCTTGATATCTTTGACGATCTTCGCGCCAAGGCTTTTGCGTGTTCCGGTTGTTTGTCTCATCTTCCACTCCTCAGTGGTTACGATGAGCCAGAAACACTCTCTTATCAAATCACGCTATTTGGACCCATAGGCGCTGATGTCAGACACCGCGTTACATACATTTGGTGATCGTGGGTTAACACATTTTGAAGCACCGTTAATTAGTACTAAACACTTCCAGCGCTCGGAATTTAATTTCTCCTTAGGCCCCTAATTTATTGAAAAGGGTTTGAAATTACCCCTATTGGAATGAATGCGCGCGTGAAGTATTCTATAAAATTGGTCAAACTTTTTTATTTTGCTTGAAATAATAAAATACCATTCCCTTGCCTAATTACAAAATTCCGCTATCACTGCATAGCGAGGACTAATCAAGGAAAGCGCCAGTGATTATGGAACGATTTTTAAAAATGGGTGGACTGTTGTCAGCCATGGCGATCATTACAGGTTGTAGTACTCCAAGGGAAACTTGCATAGCCGCTGCCACTAGCGAATACAATAACGCTAAAAATGAAATTTCGGAAACAAGTCAGAATATTTCTCGGGGTTACGCCGTACACACTCAACGCGTGCCATACACCTACCAGGGCACTTGTTATGATTATTATACGACTTCATACTACAACTGCCCACAAACGGGTTACAGAACAGATGAAACGCCTGTTTCAATCGATACGGGTGCTGAAAAAGCAAAGCTTTCAAAATTGAAGAAGCAGTTACCGAAATATGAAGCTCAGGCATCAGCTGGAATAAAGCAATGCGTTGCAATGTATCCTGACACTTAATAACAAATTCAACTAAATTGAATTAAACCAAGTTTAATGTTTAATTAATTCGTGTTTCGACAACGCTAATTGGAATAGAGCGCAGGAAATATCTTTTAAATAAATTTGATATTAAAAAATCATGCCAACAAAAATGGCCTCTGCTCTGAGGCATTATTATTTGAGTCGACACATTACGCTTGACCACACCTTTAACCACAAGCTGTTCAATTTCGCCCATCTAAGGTTGGAACGGTAAACATTAAAAAAAACTTCTGTTTTAAAATTAATGGTATCCGTTGCGAGTTCAGCAATATTTCATAGCTGGCCTATCCAAGGCAGGTCAAAAGAAGTTTTGTTGTATTTTCTTTTGTCATCTCGACAGGATTACCCCCAGTGCTTGGATCAGCAAGTGCACCGGAAACAATACGATCGACATCAGGATCTTTGACGCCCAAATCCATTAAAGTTTTTGGAATGCCCAGCGATGCGTTCAGATCGTTTACATACGCACAGAACCCATCAAATCCGCCGTTTATCCCCAGATAGTCGGAAGCTCGAGAAATTACTCCTGTTATCGCAGATTTGTTGAATTGCAATACCGCAGGCATACATACCGCGTTCGTTGTACCGTGGTGAGTATGATGCATTGCACCAATAGGATGCGATAGGGCGTGTATCGCACCCAAGCCTTTTTGAAATGCTGTGGCACCCATCGCAGCTGCAGACATCATGTGCGCCCTAGCCTCAATATCCATACCATCATTAAAAGCCCTTGGAAGATACTCCTTAACTAAGCGCATTCCTTCTAGCGCCATTCCTTGTGACATTGGATGATAATGCGGCGAACAGAAAGCCTCCACACAATGGGCGAACGCGTCAAGACCAGTACCTGCGGTGATGAAATTCGGCATTCCCAAAGTCAGTTCTGGATCACAAATGACCACACTAGGTAGCACCTTGGGGTGAAAAATGATTTTCTTTTCTTGCGTCAACGAATTGGTGATGACAGAGGCGCGCCCAACTTCAGACCCCGTTCCGGCCGTTGTTGGGACGGCGACGATTGGGGCTATGCCATCAACATCAGCGCGGGTCCACCAGTCATCAATATCTTCAAAATCCCAAAGTGGACGGGTTTGCCCTGCGAGGAAGGCAACGAGTTTACCAAGATCTAAGCCAGAGCCGCCACCAAATGCAATTACCCCATCGTGGCCACCTTCTTTAAAACTTCTGACGCCCGCGTCAGCATTTTTTTCGTTTGGGTTTGGATCAACATCGGCAAACATCGCACGCCCGAGTCCCGCTCGAGCGAGCAGATCCAATGTTTTGGCAGTTATTCCCATCTCGGCCAAACCACGGTCTGTAATCAACAATGGTTTTTTGATACCCGCTGTTGCACACGCATCAGCAATTTCAGAGATCCGCCCTGCTCCAAATCGAATTGACGTTGGATAAGACCAGTTGGCTACAATGCTCATGTTCTCAAGCTTTCTTCAAATGATAAGATTTTGGGCGAGTTAAGTTGTGATAGCCAACAATCGACAAACCTCCACCGCGACCGGTATCCTTGCAGCCAGTCCAACAGAGGCTTGGATCAAGGTAGTCAGCTCGGTTCAAAAACACGGTGCCCGTTTCAATCTGATCTGCGATAACTTCAGCGCGTGCGGTATCTTTAGTCCAAAGCGAGGCGGTCAACCCAAAGTCACTATCATTCATTAACCGGATTGCTTCGGCATCATCTTTTACCGGCATAATTCCCACCACCGGGCCGAAACTTTCTTCTCGCATCACACGCATGTCGTGGGTCACATTAGTCAGAATTTGAGGCATCAAATATGCGCCACCATCCTCCGGGAAGTCTTTGGGATCAATGTGCGCCTTCGCCCCACTTGCTAGCGCATCTGCCGTCTGCCCCCTGACCAAATCAGCAAACCGCACACTTGCCATGGGACCAAGAGTTGTCTCCGCATCCAGCGGATTGCCTAACTTGTAACTACTTACAATAGCCACAGCCCCATCAACAAATGCATCGAATAAGCTCTGATGAACATATATTCGCTCTATTCCACAGCAGCACTGACCAGAATTGAACATCGCTCCATCAATCAAAGTAGCCACGGCTGCATCAATATCGGCATCCTCCATCACATATCCGGGGTCTTTGCCACCAAGTTCAAGGCCGATACCGGTGAAAGTTCCCGCAGCTGCGCGTTCAATGACTTTGCCGCCATTAACGGAGCCAGTGAAATTTACAAAACCAAAACTTTTCGAAGCTATGAGACTTGCGGTAGTGTTATGGTCCAAGAATACGTTTTGAAAGACATCCTCCGGAACGCCTGCCGCATGAAATGCCGCTGCCATCCGTTCGCCGACCAAAATCGTTTGAGACGCATGTTTCAATAAAACTGCATTCCCCGCGATAAGTGCAGGTGCAACCGTGTTGATCGCAGTCATGTATGGGTAGTTCCAAGGCGCTATGACTAATACAACCCCGTGCGGGACCCGTTTAATATAGCGCTTGAAACCCTCATCATCCGAAATCTGGATATCAGACAAAGCTCTTTCCGCGATGCTCGCCATATAGCTTGCTCGTTCATTGAAACCGCCAAACTCTCCACCATAGCGGGTGGGACGGCCCATCTGCCACGCAAGTTCTTGCACAATCTCATCGTTTTGCTCCCCAATTTTCGCAACACCAGCCATGACTAATGCAGCACGATCGGAAATGGGCATCTCTGCCCATTCTCTTTGAGCTTTGTTTGCCCGTAAAACGGCAGCAAGAGCATCGCCTTGCGACAGCGTCTCACGTCTTGCGTAGATCGACCCATCAATGGGCGAGATACATGTGTTCGTCATCGTCATTTAGCCTTTTCGAAACGCTGTGCATTTCCCAATTGTTTATGATGCAGTCGAATTGTTCATTCTACCGCTTGGTACTATTCTTTGAACGATCTGCGACATATTTCCCCAGAGGAACTCATAGAAGCGCCAAATCTCGCAGTGCCTAGAGTGCAGCGAAGGGCCTGCTAAGTATAATCAGGTATGTCTAATCAACACAATTTTTGGAAATGAGGGCAACCAAGGGCCGCCCTCAAATATTCGGATACATTTAGCCGTAACGGTACGGACGACCTGCTTTTACCATATCAGCGTTGTACTGTTTGAAGATGTCAACCACACGGCGTTTAACGTCAGATTCTGCCGCAATTTCTTCCCAGAACTCTTGTGCTGCGGCCTCGACTGTAGCCCACTCGTCATCGGGAATAGTTGTCAGTTCCATCTTAGTGCCATTCACACGCAGGTTGGCTTCACCTCCCCAGTACCACCACTGACGGTAGTAGTGTGACTGGTCACAGCAAACTCGGAATAGTGTTTGCAAATCCTCAGGCAATTCATTCCACCGTTCCATATTAGCAAAGAACGAGCCTGCCCAAGCGCCAGAAATATTGTTGGTCAAGAAGTAATTAGTCACGTCAGCCCAACCTACGGTGTAGTCTTCTGTGATACCCGACCATGCGATGCCATCTAGCTCGCCAGTTTGAACCGCAACTTCGATATCTTCCCATGGCAGGTTCACGGGAACAACGCCGAACTTGGACATGAACCGACCAGCTGTTGGGAATGTGAATATGCGCTTACCTTTCAGATCAGCAAGGCTGCGGATCGGGTCTTTGGTCGCAAAGTGACATGGATCCCATGCACCCGCAGAGATGTGTTTGACGCCAACTTTACTGTATTCCTCATCCCAAATTTCGTTCAAACCATATTGGTTAAATAGCACTGGGACGTCGAGCGAGTAACGCGAACCAAACGGGAAGTATCCACCGAAAACTGTCACGTCAGTCGGAGAGGCCATTGAGTCGTCATCAGACTGAACCGCATCAATTGTGCCGCGCTGCATGGCTTGAAATAATTCACCAGTTGGGACTAGTTGGTCCGCAAAAAAGAGTTCTATTTGCATGCGATCGCCCGCAATTTTGTTGAACATCTCAACTGCGGGTACAATCACCTCTGCCGCTAGTGCTGCGCCAGCGTAGGTTTGCATTCTCCACTTAATAGTGTTTTGCGCCAAAGCTGGCGTCGCCAGTGCTGCCGCTGGGGCAACAGCTGCCCCCTGAATAAACTTACGTCTTGAAGTCATGCTTTCTCTCCTTGGTTTGTGGTTTGCCACTTTTTTTGTGGTTCTGTTATAATTTGTTGTAAACATAGTCAGGAAGCCACGTTGCGATGCCTGGGAAGATCATAACCAATGCTAGGGCCAGAACCATAATCAACACGAAAGGCGTGATGGAGGTATAGATATCGCGCAGTGAAATTTCAGGGGGTGCCATCGCTCGCATCAGAAATAGATTGTATCCGAATGGTGGCGTCATGTAGGCGATTTGAGTAGTGATAGTGTACAAAATGCCATACCAAATCAGATCAAAGCCCAGCTCGCCAACCAGTGGCACATAGAGAGGTGCCACAATAACGAGCATTGCGGTGTCATCCAAAAACGTACCCATTAAAATGAAACTAAGTTGCATTAAAATAAGGATCGTCCATGGCGAAAGGTTAAGTTTCTCAGTGAACAAACTTTCTATGGCTTTGATAGCGCCCAAACCATCAAATACTGCGCCAAACGCCAACGCTGCAAGAATTATCCACATGAACATACAAGTGATTCCAAGGGTTTTTCGGACAGAGTTCTCAAACACTTCCCTATTCATCCGCCCCTTAAGGGCCGCGGCAGCAAAGGCCGCCATTGCTCCGATAGCAGAGCTTTCAACCAACGATGTCCAACCATTTACGAATGGGACCATCATCGTTGCAAAGATAGTAAGCGGCAGTAGCCCAGCGCGTAGCAGGCGAAACTTTTCGGCTCTTGGGATGTCGCGCTCACTTTTGTTCAAAACAGGACCTAACACTGGGTTCACACGGCACCGAACGACGATATAAGCTACGAATAGTAATGCCATCATTAAACCTGGAACGATACCTGCCAACCAAAGCTGGCCTACAGGTTGACGCGCAATCATTGCGTAAAGCACCAAGACGACGGAGGGAGGCACAAGAATGCCGAGGCTTGATCCGGCTTGGACAACTCCAGTAACCATTCGCTTGTCGTAACCACGCTTCAACAATTCTGGCAGCGCAATAGTCGATCCAATTGCCATCCCTGCCACACTCAACCCATTCATGGCTGAGATCAGAACCATTAAGCCAATCGTTCCAATGGCTAAGCCGCCACGCAGCCCACCCATCCAAACGTGAAACATTTTATACAGATCGTCCGCGATCTTACTTTCCGAAAGCACATACCCCATGAAAATAAACATGGGTAAAGTTAGTAATGGATACCACTTCATCAATTTCATTGCGGCGGCAAATCCAATATCAAAACCGCCTTTATCGCCCCACAGTAATAAAGCGGCCGCGACAGCAACGAACCCAATCGCTCCAAACACGCGCTGACCTGTCAGAAGCATTAGCATCATGGATGAAAACATGAGCGTGGCGATCAATTCATAAGACATCAAATCATTTCGCCTTTTAGACGTAGAATATCTTTTAAAAGTTCCGAGATACATTGCAGCAACATGAGAAACATACCCAAGACCATGATGGCTTTAACGGGCCAAAGATAGGGGCGCCAAGCCGTAGAAGATCTTTCCAATCGGCCAACTTGTTCGGTTCCTGTCAAAAGCCCACCAAAGTATGAAAATGGGTCCGATCCCCAATATCCGAGCGAGTAAGCTGTCGAGCTAACGGCTCCGTAAATCAACACGCAAAGATAAAAAACTAAAAACAGGACCGTAAACAAATCGAACCACGCTTTTTTGTGGATTGACCATTCGCCATATAGCAAATCCATTCGGACGTTTGATCCCAATTGTATGGAGTATGGCCCACCTAAAATATAGTATGCGACCATCGCAAATTGCGCCATTTCCAAGGTCCAGAGAGAAGGTAGAAAAAATGTTTTACTGATCGACGACCAAAGCAAAATACCCATCAAAACGAAGATTAAATACATGATCAAACGCCCAACGCGGTAATTTACTGAGTCAACGAGACCAATGTATCCACGCATTATGGCTGACAACGAACGCTCTCCTTAGCTTCGATATTTTTGCAAGCATCATTGATCCACGCGGATAGCAAGTTCACCATTGCATCTTGCTGCTCAGGTGTCTCAACCAAATCATTGCGTATTTCCAACATGACGTTCAAATGCCCATCTTTAATCGCATGCTGTTTTAAGGTGTGGGTGACACCATGCTCCGGCCCATACGGCGCGTTTCGCTGCACATTAAAATCTGTGTGCGTTGCAGCCACCTGTAGCATCGCATCCGCAAGCCGCGCATCGCTGTCGTGTAGAATGCCAATTTCAACTGATCGAGCAATCCCGTTATAAATAGGTGTAAATGTGTGAACAGTGATAAGAATTGGCGAGGCAACACGATCAATTGCAAATTTTAAAGCAGACTTGAACGGACGGTAAAATATCTCCGTTCGTGCATCACGATCGCCTTGCGTCAGGTTTTTATTGCCAGGCACGTCGAAGATTTCGCTTCTTTCTGGCATGGCATCTTTTGCAAATGGCGGGCGATTACAATCATAAATCAAGCGTGAAACTGCGCTCGCAATCAAATTTGCGTCCAATTTCTTTGCCAAACGCGTTGACACATCCATCGCCCCGGGATCCCATGCCACATGACTTACACGAGCCTCTTGGGACAGACCTAATGCCGCAAATGATGCGGGAATGTGATTGGACGCATGCTCGCAAACGACAATAAATGAAGATTTACTGACAGGGTTTTCTGACAAAACATAGCTTCCAGATATATCTGTATGACTTGCTGACATGCCCCTCCCCCTTGCTTAAAAGGTCTTGCCAAAAAGAACTTATGTCAACACATTTGTGAAACTTTTTTATCATTCCATATCGGGTTGTTATTTTTTCTATCAAATGCGATGTTCCATGTATGAAAAAGGCCACCTTAACAATCTCCGATCGCATTCAAAACCAATTGGATGATCTTACGCGCGCAGAGCGACAATTGGCACATTCGATTTTGGAAAACTATCCGGCGTCAGGTCTCGGTCCGCTAAGTGCCTTAGCCAAGGACGCGAGAGTATCAGTACCAACAGTCGCACGAATGGTTCAAAAATTGGGTTTCAGTGGCTATCCAGAATTCCAAACAGAGCTACGTGAAGAGTTAAAGGCAAAGGCAACTGGCCCCATCGCCAAGCATGAAACTTGGGCAGGCGGAGCTCCCTCCGAACATATTCTAAATCGGTTTACGGATGCTGTGATTGACAATATTCGGCACACACTTAATCAGATTAACCCAAAAGACTTTGACACGGCCTGTGCAATGAGCGCAGACACCAACCATCACCTTTATGTTGTGGGCGGTCGCGTAACGCACACCCTGGCTGAATACTTGTTTTTACACATGCAGGCCATCAGGCCACAGATTACACATATTCAATCGACATCAAACACTTGGCCTCACTATCTTTTGGATGTGAGGAAAGGTGACGTGTTCGTCATCTTTGACATGCGCAGATACGAAAATAATACTCTTAAATTAGCCAAGATCGCGCATGCGAAAGGTGCCAAAATCATTCTGTTTACAGATCAATGGCGATCACCCGTCCATCAACTGTCGGACATCAGCTTTAGCAGCCGCATTGTCGCGCCATCTGCTTGGGATTCTGCCGCAACGCCACTCTTACTCATCGAAACCATGATCTCAGCCATGCAAAACCTGACTTGGGGAAATACAAAAGACCGAATGGAAGAGCTAGAGGCGATGTTTGATCAAACAAAACTTTTTCGGAAATTTATTTAATAGCTGCTTTCGATTGAATATTCCAAAATTTTCATTTTTTGCGTGTCTCGAGACTTTAATTTCACGTCACAGTGCCGCTTCAAAGAAAGCAGTTTAGCTACAATTTTTTTGTTACTTAGAGTATATTGCTGACCTTGAATGGACTGAGCACGGTCAAAGCCTTGTATTTCGACGACGGTTTTTTGTATTGATCTGCCGAAAGCGACTATTTCCAAAAGTAGATGGGTCACACGGGCTTTCGCAGCGTCGAGTGCAATTTTAAGTCTTTAGCCAAGTGTTGCCAGACCTGTTCAGCGTGGGAACCTTGCGCTTCTGAGAGGCGAACCATCCTGATGACCAACCGTTGCGCGGGCAACGCATCATCCATTGATACCAAACGACCTTGCGCCAGGTGATCGACAATTAAAGATCTCGGCAACCAGGCCATACCAATGTCCTTAAGCGCCAATTGCAACATCGCCAGTGTCAGAGCGGTTTCAGCAACTGTCGAGACTTGAATACTTTTAGGCAAAAGAGGTCTGATTTTTTGGGAAAAAACATGGCCGAAAAAGACCTCCTTTGGGTATGTGATCGTTGGTATAGTAGTATCTCCTAATTTTAAACGAATGCTTGACGTGGAAACTGGGATGAGCAAATCGGCACCGAGCGTCACTGCTTCAAATGCCTTTCCCGGTCCGGCTCTTTCTTCATCTGGTAGCGCGTACATTATCGCAAAGTCGACCTCCTTCGAGATTAGTTGCATCAAGCATTCATCTTGATTTCCAGAACAAACCCGAACTGAAGCCCCATAATCTTGTGTCAAAGTGCGAACAATCTGTGGCGATACCGTCGTAGTAAGAGCATGTTGACAGACGAAGGCCAGCGATTGGCCAGCTTTATCACTCGCGGTTTTCAGCGTGTACCTCAACTTGTGTAGCCGAACGCTGAGGTCCCGCAGCTCTGCCTCTAGCGCCTGAACACCGGGCATAAGGGTCACAGGTTTACGCCGACGGTCAAACAACGTGACACCAATACTTTCCTCTATGACCCGTACCCGGCGGGTGAATGCCGATTGAGTGAGCAATCGCTTCTCTGCCGCCCGCGCTAGAGAACCGCCATCGAGCACCGCCAATATGTCATCAATCCACTCAAGTCGCATGTGGTTTAATAGAGCAAGTCAAGTTACCTTGCAATTCTTGCAATTTATTTATCAAAATTCGCATTAGCGAAAGCTTATTTCGGCAGATAAGTTGAGGGAAGCAACAGTTAGGAATTTCTTCATGCATCTTGCTCGCTTCCCTCGTCTACACCTTGCGCACTTACCCACGCCCTTTGAGCCAATGAAAAGGCTGTCAAAAGAATTAGGCTGCGATATCTGGATCAAGCGTGATGATTGCACAGGCTTGTCCACCGGCGGCAACAAGACCCGCAAGCTGGAGTTTTTGATGGCAGAGGCCGAAATTCAAGGTGCCGATATGGTTATGACACAGGGCGCGACCCAGACCAATCATGGCCGTCAAACCGCAGCCTTTGCTGCAAAGCTCGGCTTGGAGTGCCACATCCTGCTTGAAGACCGAACCGGCTATCAGGACGCGAACTACAATACCAACGGAAACGTCTTGCTGGATCACCTGCACGGAGCCACAACTGAAAAATTTCAGGGTGGGCATAACATGGTAGAGGCGATGGATAAGGCGGCTGAGCGCAAACGCGCAGAAGGACACAATGTCTACGTTATTCCTGGCGGTGGTTCAAATCCAACTGGAGCTTTGGGCTACGTGAATGCCGCGTTTGAGTTGCTTTCTCAAGCTAATGACATCAGCCTACAGATAGATCGCTTGGTACACGCAACTGGCTCATCAGGAACACAGGCCGGGTTAGTAACGGGCATGTGCGCAATGAATGCCCAGATACCAGTTTTGGGCATCGGCACCCGCGCGCCACGGCCTAAGCAAGAACAAATGGTTTACGACCTTGCGTGTAGAACAGCCGAAAAACTGGGCTGCGAAGGAGTAGTTAAGCGCACAGACGTGATGGCTAACACCGATTATGTTGGTGCAGGCTATGGCCTGCCAACCGACAGCGGCATCGAGGCCATCCGTATGTTTGCAGAACTGGAAGGTATCCTGCTCGATCCCTGTTATTCAGCCAAGGGCGCGGCCGGCTTGATCGACCTTGCCCGTAAGGGCGAATTTAAAAATCAGCGAGTTGTATTCCTACATACCGGTGGCGCCGCGGCATTGGGTGGCTACGACTTCGCTTTTGACAATGCGAGTCGCTGGACGAAACCTTAAACGCTGTACAACTCGACGGAGTTGGACAACTAGTTAATGCATTGTGAACTAAGCGTTCTCATTTCCAATATGAAAGAACACCCTATGTCTCAGATCAAGCGCATACATAGCACAGGGCGAATGAGCCGGATTGTTATTCACGAAAAAACCATTTATTTGTGTGGACAAGTTGGACAAGCTGACAACAGCGTTGCCGATCAAACCCAACAAATCCTCACAAAAATAGATGACCTACTCGCCGAAGCAGGATCAGACAAAACCAAAATTTTGCAGGCAATCGTCTGGCTCGCTTCAATGGACGACTTTGCTGAAATGAATGCTGTTTGGGACGATTGGGTGGTGCCAGGGACCGAACCTGCGCGTGCCTGTGGTGAAGCGGCATTGGCTCGGCCCGAGTTAAAGGTCGAGATCATCATTACTGCCGCTTTATAGGAAAACTGCCCAAATACACCTGCTGTATTATAATAGATCCCATAACTTTTGGGCCGTTTGATCGAAACTCACGGGGTTCGACAAGGCGGAAATCGTCAATGTAGTGCGCCAGATTTCATCACCAATCGGCACCAGAAGGCCTGCCGCGAGTTCCGCCGAAATCGCGGTTTCAGGCATCCACGCAAATCCACTCCCGTTCAAAAGCCGCCGCTTGATAGTTTCTACCAACGCATCAACGTAAATAATTTCCACGTTCAGTGGTTGCCGCTCTATTGTGTTTTCAACCACCATGCCCAAAAAAGATGAACGTTCATAAGCTAGGTACGGGATCCTAGGACCGTCAGTTTTGCTGAGGTTCCAGCCATTGGCGTAAGCTGGTTTACTCGCGGCAACTGGGATTAGTTGGTCTGTTAAAAGGTCCTTGCGTGAGAAAGCAGCCACGTCGATCATTGGCGAAACCGAATGGTGGTAATAACACAACATGACATCCACTGCGCCCTCGACCAGAAGTTCGCAGCAACTACTGAGGGAATCAGACACTACACGCGCGCGCAACTCGGGTATCTGATGTTGTAATTCCTCGATTCGTGCCGCTAAAAAATTGACTGAAATTGTGTGAAGCACAGAAAACCGAATGAAGCGGCTGTCGCCTCGGTCTGCATCTCGCAACGATTGCCGGGTTTCGGAGAGCTGTGATACCGCTGACAACGCGACCGGAAGAAATTGTTGGCCTGCTTCAGTCAACTGCACTGGATAGGTAGCACGGTTAACAAGCGGCAGCCCCACCCAACTTTCTAGTGCTCTGATTCTTCGACTGAAAGCCGATTGCGTGATGTTTCGTTCCTCGGCAGCGCGGGTAAAGTTTAACACGCGGGCAAGGCATTCAAAATCCCGAAGCCAATTTAAGTCCATAAAAAACCCTGCAATCGCAATCTTTCTTGAGCATAATCGTAGTTATGCATAAAAGGAATAGTTTAATGAAATGTTCGAATTTGCGTGAGGGAAACCCTTTGCTCTAGAATTTAATGCAGGAATTGGTCGTTCACTCGCGTGTCGATCCACCTTCCCGAAGTACGAGATTAATTGCGGAAACAACCTTCAAAACCGTGCTTCGCGGGAAACAAAAAATAATCAGACTAACGCCGGTTTACGGCGTATCTCAACAGAGGAGACTATCATGAAAACCAGATTAAAATCACTGGGACTAGCGACTGCGGTCAGTATCTTTGCGATGCCTGCGCTCGCCACAGAAGAGGTCAAGATCGGCGTGCCTTCTTGGACTGGCGCACAGGCTATAGCCCATCTTCTTGGCGCTGTCGTTGAAATGCGTATCGGCGGCAAGGTTGAATATGTCCCCGGGAACAACGCTACAATTTTCCAAGCGATGGATCAGGGTAAGGGTGACATCGACGTGCATCCCGATGTTTGGCTGCCAAATCAGGAGAGCTTCACCAAAAAATACGTTGATGGCGCAGGCACCGTCACTCTCTCGTCGAACCCATACGAGGGCAATCAAGGCTTTTGCGTTTCCCAAAACTTCGGCGAAGCAAACAACATCACCGACATCGCCGATTTGGGCCGACCTGACGTTGCAGCGCTCATGGACAGCGATGGTAATGGTAAAGGAGAAATGTGGATTGGTGCGCCAGGCTGGGCGTCAGCCAACGTAAACGAGGTCAAAACGCGGGACTACGGTCTCCTTGATTTCATCGAGCCAATTCGCGCAGAAGAAAGTGTCAAGACTGCTCGCATCAAAGACTCGATTGCCAAGGACGAGGGTTACGCTTTCTATTGCTACAAGCCGCACGCCGTTTGGTACATGTTTGACGTCAAGATGCTGACAGAGCCAACATTTGATTCCGCAAAATACGTTATGGTGCAACCATCAGACGATGCCGATTGGTATAACAAATCCTCAGTTTCCACCAAAGACGCACTGAAAAACGTGCAAATCGCTTGGTCGAACTCGTTGGAAGGACGCTCGCCAGCCATTGCCGAGTTCTTTGCCAATTTCGGGCTGACCGCAGACGACGTTTCCGGATTTGCCTACGAGATCAGTGGTAAGGGTCGCGACCCAGCTGAAGTCGCCCGCGAGTGGGTGGAGGCCAACTCCGACCGCGTGGATGGCTGGTTGGGTCTGTAAACCAGACTTGATTGAAAAACTAGCTGACACCGGGTTTTTCGGTGTCAGCTCAAGATGCCCCCTCAATTAATCTTGGTATATCTCCCCGTGAACTCTGATACCGTCGTAGAAATCTCAAACGTCTGGAAAATTTTTGGTGAGAACGCACAATTAGCGTTGCAAGCTATCCGTGACAGAGGCCTGACCAAGGCTGAGGTCCTAACGGAAATTGGGGCTGTTGTGGGCGTTGCCGATGTCAGCCTCTCAGTGAGACGTGGCGAGATTTTTTGTATAATGGGCCTTTCCGGTAGTGGGAAATCGACACTCGTCCGCCACTTCAATCGTTTGCTAGAGCCAACGGCAGGCAGGATCGAAATCGAAGGCACAAATGTGATGGCGCTCGCTCCAAAAGAGCTGCAAAAATTTCGCAATCGTAAGATTGGAATGGTGTTTCAAAACTTTGCCTTGATGCCGCACCGTTCGGTGCTGGACAATGTCGCAATGCCATTAGAAATCCGACAAGTGGCCAAGAACGAGCGCATGCGGCAAGCTGCAGCCATTCTTGATATTGTCGAACTTGGCGCGTGGGGCTCAAAATTTGCCCACGAACTGTCGGGAGGTATGCAACAGCGTGTTGGCTTGGCCCGCGCTCTGGCGGCTAATCCAGATGTTCTCTTAATGGACGAACCTTTTTCGGCTCTAGACCCACTCATTCGGCGCCAATTGCAGGACGAATTTATTCGCCTGTCCAAAATTCTGAAAAAAACCACAATTTTCATCACTCATGATTTGGATGAAGCGGTTCGCATCGGCGATCGTATCGCCATTATGCGCGATGGCAAGATAGTGCAAATGGGCACAGCCGAAGATATCGTTATGCAGCCGGCTGATGACTACGTGGCCGATTTTGTGGCGGGCATATCACGCCTTAAAGTCGTCCACGCTCATGCAGTGATGCAACCACTAGAGAGCTATCTCGTCACCAATGGCCCAATCGACGCTGGCGCGCCCACCGTTGCTGAAGACGAAACTTTGAGCAATTTAATCAACTTAGCCATCGAGTACGAAAAGCCGATCGTAGTTCATAAAGATGGTCAAAACGTTGGCATTATCACTCGTGCCGATCTTTTACGTACAGTGATTGAAGGAACAGAAGTATCATGAGCGATCTGGGCATAAATCCGCTCGAAGACACTAAAAGCGAGGCCGCTCTCGCCTATGCCGAAGAACGTCGCGAGAGCATTCGCATTTTTGTGCGCACCAGCCCTGATTACTACATAAGAAATTTTGATAAGATTGGAGCTTCATCGCGGTTTACGGCCACATTTAACGTGTTGGCTGGGCTGTTCGGTCCAGTTTGGTTTGGCGCCCGCGGCTTGTGGTCTTGGGCTCTACCCTTTTTGATCCTTGAGACCCTCGCTTTTGTTCAAATCGCCCGTGGCCTCTTCGGAGATCTCGCTGCAAACGCCATGCAACGCATTGCCTCAATAGAAGGCACACTCGAACTTCGCAGAAAGCAACTCGCTGCTGCTATTGAAAACCAGTCCGACAAGATTGATGTCTATCGCCGTACGGTGGCTTCTTTAGAGGAGAACATAGGCGGCATCCGCGCAGAGGCCGAAGCCCTTGCAGCTGAGGGTCCTACGATTGTAATCACCGGTATCACCATACTGCTAGTCACGAAAGCCGCACAATCTGTGGTGGCTAACTGGGCGCTTGAGGCGCGGTTTTCTGACTGGTTATCTAACCGCTCAATCCGCTCAGCGATACCGTTAACGCATACCTTGTTTAGTGCAATCTTCATGTTACTGATCGTGGTTGCAGCAATGATACATTACAGTTTTCCCGGTCATTACACTTTGCTCAGCCACTTTCCTACGGATCCAGGCATACGGACAATCAGTATCAACGGGGTCGAAGATTTCATTGCTTGGTGCGTACGCAACAGCGAGGCATTTTTTGAAGGGCTAACATTTGGTATCCGAGCGCTGCTTGATGCGCTCGAGGTCATTTTAGTTCAAACACCCTGGATAGTTATAGCCAGCTTGATCGTGCTGCTGACGTGGCTGACGGCTGGCGTCCGTACAGCAATCTATTCAGGGGCTTTTCTCGCCTACATGGGTCTTTTGGGATTCTGGGAAGGCGCAATGACAACGCTAGCCTTGCTAGGCACTGCCGCGTGTCTATCGATCGTAATCGGTATCCCGCTAGGCATGTATGCTGCGCGGCGCCCACGATTTTATGGTTTTATTCAGCCAATCATGGATTTTATGCAAACCATGCCTGCATTTGTTTTCATGGTACCGGTAATTGCATTTTTTGGTGTGGGCAAACCCGCGGCAGTGGTGGTTACCATGATCTTTGGCGGCACGCCGGTAGTGCGTCTCACAGTACTGGGTCTTCGCGGCGTTCCTGAAAGTGTTCGCGAAGCTGCGATCAGCTTTGGCGCGAGTAAATGGTATCTACTAACCAAGGTCGATCTGCCTTTGGCGAGCCCATCAATTCGAGCAGGCATCAATCAGACGATCATGCTGTCATTGGCTATGGTCGTTGTGGCCTCGCTTATCGGGGCCAAAGGATTGGGCGAGGACGTTCTAGAGGCCCTACAATATGCCAACGTGGGCCAGGGTATACTTGCAGGATTTTCGATCCTTTTCTGTGCCATGATTCTTGATCGCATCGTGCAGGGCGGGCGTAAATGAAGCCGGTTGTTTTTATACATGGGTTTTTAGGCGGCAGCCAGCAATGGCAGTCGCAAGCTGAAGCTTTAAAAGAACTGGGAGTCATTGCCCTTGACTTGCCCGGCTTTGGCGAAAATGCAAAGCTCGATCCTCTTGATAGTATTCCAGCTTACGCCAAATGGGCACTGAACGAACTGAGTGCATTAGGTATCGAGCGGTTCCACCTTATCGGTCACTCTATGGGCGGGATGGTCGTTCAAGAGATTGTTGCACATGCGCCAGAACGTGTTGATCGACTGGTGCTCTATGGCACTGGTGCTACGGGCGTATTGCCAGGAAGATTTGAAACGATCGATACCTCAAAGCAACGCGCCAAGACGGACGGGCCGCAGACAACTGCCCGACGCATTGCTGCAACCTGGTTTCTTGAGTGGGAGGAAGCCGAAGCCTACGAGGAGTGCGCTGCAATCGCTGAAAAATGCAGCTTGCAGGCAATCCTTGCTGGGCTCGATGCGATGCGAGACTGGAGTGGTACCGAAAGTTTGAAAAATATAGAGACTAGAACCTTGGTCATTTGGGGCGACTGCGATCGTACTTACCCGTGGGGTCAGACCGAGCGGTTATGGCAATCCATTAGCGGCGCAAACCTTTCAGTTATACCTGATTGTGCACACGCTGCTCATTTAGAGAAACCCGTACTGTTTAATAGACTTTTAAGCGATTTCTTCACAGATTGACAATATGCTTTTGAAGACGTTTTTCAGTGCACCTTAGGTGTTAGACCTTTCAAAAATCTGCGTGCGAAGTGTATTGTTCTGGGTCACACCGAACTTAAAACGCGCGGTTAGCAATCTGCTCAGGAATGTGGACGGTAAGGCACCAATTTTAGATCACTATTGCCCTGCTTCAACTCGGGGAAAGCACGCGAGCGCAAACAAAGTCAGAGTTTTGCGAACCAAAAATTAGTCTGGCACGCGAACAGTTCAGGCGGCCAAAAGCATCAAAGAAATGCTGCCGAGGGGGTTCACATCGACCACCCAGTGTCGCAAGACCTCTGACATCGCAAAACGAATATTTGACCCTCAGTTAGTAGTGTGCCCTGATGACGGTCAATTCGTGCGGAAGTAATGAAACGTCAAACTCAGGCGTTGTGTGCTTTGCATCCGTGAATAGAGCCTTTACGTCATGCTCGTCATAATAATGGGCCTTTCCATCGACCTCAACGTGTGACGCCGGCGTGTTCCCTACTCCAGCCACGTAATGAAAGCCGTCAGATGAGGAGGGATCATAACCAATTTTCGTCGTTGATACGCTCTCTAAGTGTGGAACGATTTCTGTAAGATCGATGGTCATATCTAGTTTCTCAAGTGATCCGTTTGAGACAAAAAAGACATACTCACCATCACCTTCAAAAGCTGAGATGGAAAACTCTTCCGGGACACCCGGAACTTCTACTCGGATCAGCTCTTTTCCAGGCAAAATATCAGACATTATGTCGAAAACTGCACCACGTAGAGTTTCTACCACGCGGCCAGACTCATCAGTTTCAACGACACCATCGTCAGTTCCACCGCCAAGATCGTTCGGAGTATTATGTACCAACGGCCACACGTGTGCTGCATCCACCCCTTGCTCTACCATATTTTCGATCATCTCCGGAAAAATCGATAGCGAGGAGAGACCATGAAACGTGATATTGCTTGCTTTCACATTCCATTCAGTGATGAAGAAATCAAGTTCTTGGTCGAAGCGGTTTTCCCAGACCTCAAAATCCTTGTCTATATAGTTTAACTCCGAGGAGGAGTTTTCAAATGGAATGGAGTTTCCTTGCCAGTAATAATGCTCCACGACTCCGTCTACGTGAGACTTTGCCTCATTACTCAATTGGTCAATAATCGCGTGATTTGCCTCGCTTGACCGCACCGTAAAATCGCGGTCATCAACGTCATTACAAAATTCCGATTCATCCCAAGGGGATCCCATCTGCACAAGAATTTGGGGATCACCTGAATTGGATTGTTCGATACCGTCACTCAGTTCAAGTATGGCGATGTTTGCACGTTCTCCGTATTCGGTTTCACTCATGTGACTCCAGTATTCATTGCCAATCTCAAACGCTTCAATTTTATCACCATATTCATCCAAAACAGTCTTTGCCCATTCTGCCAGACCATCACCATATTCGTTCATTGGAGCATTCGTGGTGGAGATTACGAGAGTGACCTCGCCAGAAACAGCATCCAAGAAGTTTGTTAATTCCGGGCGCAGTTCGTCGTCGTCAGTAAGTTGTGTGATGTCTAACCAGTCTTCACCATCGACACCGATGTTTTCAGCTTTCCCTGCTGGAAATCGGAAGTCATCAACATCAAAAGTCTCCACGGCGCTTAGGAAGGTATCGGTAGGCGCCCCAGAATCCGTATTGGCGGTATATATAACATTGGTTCCAAAGAGATCGTCTGAAACGAAAAGGCCTGTGCGCTCAACAGTCGTGTCGGGACCCTCGTTCGCTAGTAGCGTGTCGAGATCATCGTCTGTGTCGAGATCATCGTCTGTGTCGAGATCATCATCCGAAGCGTCATCACCGGAGAAAGCAAAGGCCAGCGGGGCCAATAATAATAAAAACAATGCTTCCACTTTTTGACCCTCCAGATTTCAATTTCTTGGGGCAGTTATCTTCAGATTCCCAAATTCCTTCTTTGATCTATATCAAATACATCTTATTTTGTGAATATACTTTAGTATTATTTTTATATACTTTCGGAGATTAGCAATTTCAATCATCGAAATTTCATAAAAATTAGGCGTTAAATAACCGTTTTTATTGAGTTTTTTTAAAATTTAAATGAGTTGATCAAGATGGCAAAATTAAAAATATCTTTGCTCTATAGGTATTTCCTAAAAAAAAGGTATACGAAAGAGACTTGGAAAAACTGGAAATTTTTCAACGAAAAACAGCAAATTTTGATGCTGAATGAGTCGAAAGAATCGGTGCTAAATTATGCTCAAACACCCAGTAAAGAGAGATAGGCTCAATATCTTTGAAAACGCTCTATTAGCGCCCGCGTGGGTCAACAGCGGTTCTAAAAATATTCAAATTAGGAACTACACTTTGCAACAAGTCTGTTTGGAGCGGACACTAAACAGTTTCTTCAAGAACAGTGCGACCACAAAAATGACTTGGTGTCGTCCAGTTTTGACTGTTCAAACCCCAAATAGCATGAATAATTTGTGATAGCAGAACCAAAAGACGATTTTTTACGGAGAACCATTTACCTCATACGGCCAAGATTAGCAGCCCCATCCGAACATCAATAATCAGGCAGAACCCACAGCGCACCCGCTTGGGTCGTTAATATAATGAACGATCCCTACCAATCACAGTCGAACATAATAGCGTATCGTCCTGGCTAATGACCGTAGCCAAACCTCAGGGCGGGCCATGCTGCCGGCTCAAAGAAAGCTCCCAACCATCCGTTGCTTCGACATTTCGCAAACTGTCACTCAGGATTGAAGTTGAAAAGATAGCCTATTCCGTGGATGGTTTTAATATACTCAACAGTAGAGTCTTCGTTAGAAAGCTTTTGGCGAAGACGACTTACAAGACCATCTATCGATCTGTCATAGCCCGCCCAATCATTTCCACGAAGTTTTGAAATCAATTCTTCACGCGAAATCGCACGGTTTTTACTTTTTAAGAAGAGTAGCAGAAGGTCGAATTCAGACCTAGTTAGCGTTACTTCCTTATTTTCCGGACCAAACAATTGTCTTGAACCTGTGTTTAGAACCCACTGACCAAACGGAATGCTCTCGTTGTCTTTGCGCTCTGTGCTAGGCTGCTCCAGCGTTTTGTTCTTTTCAAGCCTACGCAGTAAACTGCCAACTCGCGCAAGTAGTTCCCGAGGATTGTGCGGCTTTGTGATGTAATCATCAGCCCCAATCTCCAAACCTACAATTTTGTCTGTGTCGTCCGAACGGCCTGAGAGAACGATGATCCCACCGCAACCGGGCCTCTCTTTAAGTTCTCTAATCAGGTCTAGCCCATTCCCGTCCGGCAGGCCCAGATCAATCAGGTAAACGTCTACTTCTAAATTTTCAATTTTGCTCAGAAAGCTTTCCTGACTACCAGAGGAAACCACGACATAGTTGTTATAATGAAGAGTCTCAGTAACCTCATCACGAGTAGCAGCATCATCTTCCAGCAGGGCAATAAGTTTTTGTGAATTAGTCATGTCCAAATATTAATCAATAATCTCTCAGTCGGAAAGGGTTTGGTTTAAAGTTTTTACAAATTTCTTCAAACTGCATAAAATTTCAGCATCTACGTATGTAATGATAAACACACTTTTTTTGAAAAGAAATTGATCTTTATCATTTTATGCCAACATATTACCGACGTCACTAATAAGTTAAAAAATTGGTTTAAAAAAGTGGAGTCTCAATGTGGACGGCTCCACTCCACTCAGTCAATATCGAATTTTCGTGTTTTTATTCACATTTTTTTTGAAAATCCGTCTCAAATTGATTAACAAATTTTACAAAAATTCGTGTACTTAAAATAATCCTAAAAATGCACATATTTTAGAAAACTTAAATTTATTTTTTTATGAATTGTAAATTTTTACAAAATAATGTTATGGTTTTGTGTATTTACAAACATAAGCACGTCTGAAAAACGCTCCATTTAAGGTCCCAGAGTATATTGCGCTCCACAATGAAAGTCATAAGCGGTTTTTGGTCGACCTTCTTCCAGTTGACTCACGTCGCGCGCCCCCCTTCCAGTGAAGAAATGTTGGAAGCAGAAACATTGGAGTTGTCGTCAACATTCAACAAATTAATTGAGGACTCGGACGCTTTCACTTTTGGAGTCAACGCGAATGGTTATGTGTTCGCGTGGAACGAAACCGCGGAACAACTTACAGGCATTAGAAGGCGAGATGTGATAGGGCAAAACTTATTTTCAGGTGATGTTTTAGATGGCTGCGAAGAGACTGTTTCGGAATTGTTTGACAAAATTTTCGCTGGAGAAAAGGTAGGAAGTTTTCATATTTCATTGCAGTCAAAGTCAGCGGATCGCATCAATGTACTTTCCAATGCCACAGCGCTACGAACGGCCAATGGAAAAATTATTGGTGTTTTCACCATTGGTAACGAAGTCACGGAACTCACTTGGGAGCAAACTGAACTAAGTCGGGTTAACAACAACTTGAAACAGCTGATCGACACAGCGAACGCACCAATTTTTGGGATCGATTCAGATGGCAATGTGAACGAGTGGAACCAAACCGCCGAACGGATCACGGGTTTCACCAAGCAAGAGGTGTTGGGGCAGGATCTTGTCTCACTTTACATCACAGACGACTACAAGGATTCTGTTTCACTGGTTCTAAACAAAGCGTTGGCCGGAGAACAGACAGCTAATTATGAATTTCCATTATTTACTAAGGTTGGTAGTCACGTCGACGTTCTCTTGAACTCCACAACTCGACGCAACGCAAATGGAGAAATAATAGGTGTCGTTGGCGTTGGACAGGATATTACCGAA